>ERZ1292625.862-Hain-H41-01um-R1-862-length-40905-cov-10_pt2 | contig 36003 bp, 50 predicted proteins | sample MGYA00564400_ERZ1292625 | MGnify/ENA primary metagenome ERZ1292625 (study PRJEB36523, sample SAMEA6512639) | groundwater metagenome | collected 2019-01-08 | study: AquaDiva: Metagenomics assemblies of 32 groundwater samples
GCTGTATCCAGAGGATTGCTTTCCATCCGCTCGTAGGCGGGAGCATCTCGCTCCTTCGGTTATTCTCGAATGGACCAGCCTTCTTCCATTGCCGTTTGAGCGCATTCAGCCGAGAGAGGAGCCGTGCCCGCTTTCGATCGGACCGTGTGACGAGCGGGAGAAAGTGTTCAGCATCCGGCGCGCGTGGGCCCGTTGCTTTTTCCCCGCATTTGCTTTCCGTGAGGCCTCAACCCGTTGATCTGAGGTTAAGCGTCTCGCTCTCGCCAGTCCCCCGAGTTTCCCGAGCGCTTGCGCATGAGGGTTCTTGCGTGTGGGCATCCCTAAAATGATAGCAAACCGTACCGCTACAGTCAAGAGGCTAAGCCCTTGATAAACCACGCAGCTTGACATTCCTTCTGAAATCCGTTCCAGACTTTTATCCATCCGGAGCGGCGAGAAAGCACCGAAGGTGCAGCCGCGTAGGCCTAGCCGTTAGGCGTTATCCCGATCCGATCCGATCCGATCCCTCACAACAGCCGTTGCCACCTGCAACGCACTATGCTAGATACAGAGTAGCATGGAGAAGTCTGAGCGACTCCCGAAAATCCCCGACTCCGATATCCCTCTCATTATCGAGCGCTGGCGTAACGGCCAGAGCATTCCGCAACAGGCCAAGCAATACCACTGTACACATCGTGCGCTGTACAAGCGCATCCGGCTCTATTGCGATAGCGGTCGGCATGATCAAAACTATGCCGATCTCGTATCAGATGTGTATGTGATGTCGGCGCTGGATGATGAGGAGGAGCTGAGGACGGCAAATGATACCGTAGCAGTCACGCGCGCTCACGCGCTGTGCAAGCTGTCGCAATGGCATAAAGAAAGAAGGCTGAGCAAGTTGTACGGCCAAAAGCAGGAGCTCACAACGGACAACACGATCCGAGTGGTCATCGATGATCGTTCCCAGCTCCCTGTCACACCATATATAGATGTACAGCCAGCCAAGATTGGAGCAATTCCGGAAGTGATTGATAAGATAGAGGAAGATGAAGATTAGAAGTTTACATAATGGAGGTTATCAGACTCATAATTAGTTCATTCCGTGAACATGATATCTGTTGCATTCCTAATTATTTATTCCGGAAGTCTGGCTGTTGTGGGAGATCCCCCTCTGGTTTGTCGGCAGAGCGGGGGTGCCAATGAGGACTCCTACGCCTAGCCATTCATCTCGATGAATACCAGCGAGCAACGAAAGGAGGAGGCATGATGTTTAGAATACAGCCGAGCGGGAAAGAGTATCGTGTGACGATAGAGCAGGCGGGGCCGGATGTGGTCATTCGGATTGATGGAGTGGGTGTCATCACCTGTCAGGCGAATGAGGGGTCAGTGGTCGGTCCGGAGCTGGTGGTCTATCGAGCGCAGAGCGAAGAGCAAGGGATCGCGGTGCGGGTGGAGGGATGAGCGAGACGGAGCAGGCGCGGTGGGAGCGGATTAATGCGATGGACTGGGACACGTTGATCCGGGCCGTGCAGGCGAAGGCGCGATGGGTGGAGGCGGAGCGGGCGAAGGCACAGGAGGAGGGCCGCATGAATGCACATTGCCCTTCCGAATAACTGGCGTCCTCGGACCTATCAGCAGGCGGCCTGGGCGTATTTACGAGCGGGAGGGAAGCGGGCGGCGTTGTGTTGGGCGCGTCGGCACGGGAAAGACGACCTCTCACTGCATTATACGGCGATTGCGGCACATACGCGGATCGGCTCCTATTGGCATATGTTGCCCCAGCAGGCGCAGGCGCGGAAGGCGATTTGGACGCAGATCAACCCACATACGGGCATCAAGCGCATTGATGAAGCGTTTCCGGTTGCACTTCGGGCGAAGACGCATGACCAAGAAATGTTTATCGAGTTCCAGAACGGCTCCACCTGGCAAGTGGTGGGATCGGATAACTATGATAGCCTGGTGGGCTCCTCGCCGTGCGGGTTAGTGTTTTCGGAATATGCGCTGGCGAATCCGGCGGCCTGGGCGTATCTCCGACCTATTTTACGAGAAAACAAAGGGTGGGCGATCTTCATTTCGACGCCACGCGGCAAGAACCATTTTTACCACATGATTCAGTTGGCACGGCACGAACCGGACTGGTTTGGGGAAATCGTCACGAACGATGACAGCCACCTCCTGACCACAGAAGAACTTCAAGCGGATCTGCGGGAGCTGCAAGCGGAGCATGGAGTCACGTACGGGAAAAGTATCTGGCTGCAAGAAAACTACTGCTCCTTCGATGCGGCGATCCCTGGCGCCATTTGGGCAGAATCTCTCGATCGATTACAACTCAATGGGCGCATCTCGGACTTTGAGCACAGCCGAGATACGCCGGTTTTTACGGGATGGGATCTGGGGCGGACGGACGATACAGCGATATGGTTTTACCAGTTCCGGGGAACTGAGATTGACATCATTGACTATTGGGCCGACCACGGCTGCGAAATCTACGACTCGGAAGCGAAAGACAAAAGTATCAGCCACGTCTTGCTGGACAAAGCCGAGCAATACGGCTATAAGTACGCAACCCATTGGGTCCCTCATGATGCCCGACCCCGACGGCTGGGCATGGGAGGCAAGAGTATTCTCCAACAATTCCACGATGCGGCGAAGACACACCCCGCGCTCGGCTCGTTTGCCGTGGCGCCGCGTCTCGATGTCCAAGAAGGCATCCAGGCCGCACGGAAGAGCTTTCAACACTGTCGCTTTCATGCGACGCGGTGCGACCTCGGGTTGCAACTCCTTCGTCACTACCATCGCACATGGGACCCCGACAAAAAGATGTACAGCGATGTGCCGGAGCACGATTTTTCCTCACATGGAGCCGACGCCTGGCGGACCGTCGCGTTGACGTGGAAGGCGAGTCAGATCACCGTGCCGGAGCCGCCGACCATGCCGATCGAGACGCGAATGCCGACGTTCGGCGAAGCGAAGAAGTATCATTTTGAACGCAAGCAGGCGCTGCGGGAAGGGTCCCTCTAAATGGCGAAGCCGGAACCCGCTAAAATCGTCTCGTATTGGCTGAGCGAGATTAAATCCGCCAAGAAGCGGGAAGACCGCTATCGGGAGATGGGGCGGGAGGTCCTTGAACTCTACGACGCGTCCGCCGAGCAAGAAACCCCCTTCAATATCCTCTACTCGAACACCGAAACCCTCCGTCCCGCCCTCTTCTCCGCCCAACCGCGCCCGGTGGTCTCCCGTCGGTTCCAAGATACGGATCCACTCGGAAAGTCGGCAGCCGATGCGGGGCGCCGGATTCTCGACTTCCACCTCGACACAAACCGTGAGGGCTACGAGACCGTGATGGAGGCCATGGCGAACGTGGTCTTAGATGCCCTCTTGCCGGGTCGGGGGATGGCCTGCGTCAAGTACGATGCGGATTTTATCCCGCTCACAGAACCGCGTCCGCCGGACGAATCCGACTCGACCCCTCCCACGACAGAGCCTGCCGAATACGCGGAGAACGAGCAGGTGTGCGTGGAATCCGTGATTTGGGATCGGATCTACATCGGCTACGCGAAGAAATGGCATCAGGTGCCCTGGGTGGCGTATGAATTCTATCTCACGAAAGAAGCGGTGGCCAAGAAGTTTGGACGGGCCGTCTCCACTGAATTGACCTACACCGCGACCCAGGACTCGTCCGATGAGGGCCACGGGCGGCGAGCGAAGGAGGAGGTGGGCGAGCGGAGAGTGGCCCGCCTCTACCAGATCTGGGATAAGGTCGGGGGAAAGAAGGTGCGGTATGTGGCGGAAGGCTACACGGAACGCGAACTGCTCGTGGAAGACGATCCGCTCGGCCTGACGGGATTCTTCAATACGCCGCGTCCTCTCATGTTTGTGGAGAAGTCCTGCTCTCTCATCCCGACCGCTCCGTACAAGATGTACAAGAGTCAAGCGGATGAGTTGAACCGGATCACCCAACGGATCAAGCGATTGACGGAAGCGATTAAGGCGCGCGGCTTCTACGATAAAGCCTTAGGGGCCGATCTGGGGACCCTGATGCAGAAAAACGACAACGCCCTCGTCCCCGCCGAAGTGAGTTCGTCCCTCGCCACGGAAAAAGGTTTTCAGAACGCGATCTGGTTTTTACCGCTGGATGTGCTGATGGCGGTGCTGCAACAGCTCTATCAAGCGCGTGAGGCCTGCAAGCAAACGATCTACGAAATCACCGGCATCGCCGACATTATGCGCGGCGCCACCAACGCGAGTGAAACGCTCGGGGCCCAACAGATCAAGAATTCCTGGGGCACGCTTCGCTTGAAGCGGATCCAGATGGAGGTGGCCCGGTATGTCCGCGATCTCTTGCGGATGATGTTGGAGCTCGCCGCCTCAAAATTGAGTGAGGAGACCTGGGCGGCGATGACGGGGCTTCCGTTTGTCGCGACGGCGCAACGGCAACAGCTCGACCAGCAGGCGGCGGTGCTCACGCAGATGCAGCAGCCGCGCCCACCGGAGCTCGACGCGCAATTAGCGCAGCCGGTCTGGGGACAGGTCTTGGCGCTGCTCAGGAACGATCTTGCGCGCAGCTATCGGATCGATATTGAAACCAATTCGACGATTCAGCCGGAAGCGGCCGAAGATCAAGAGGCGATCACGAAGATCTTGCAGGCCCTCGGGCAGACCATGCAATCCTTTGGTCCGCTGGTCATGCAGGGGGTGCTGCCGTTCAAGGCCGCGCAAGACCTGCTCTTGTTCATCGCCCGCCGGTATCGGTACGGTGATGACCTCGAAGAGAGCATCCAGGCGATGCAACCGCCGCAACCGCCGGATAACGGGCAGGCGCAAGACGCGGAGCTCCGGCGCAAGACGATGGAGTTGGAGCAGCAGCACAACAGAAAAGAGCTGGACTTTCAACAGAAGGAATCGGCGATGACGCTGAAGGCCCAGGCCATGCAACAGGAGTTCGATCACGCCAAACATGAGATGGATTTGTCGGTGCGTGAGGCAGAATTGAAGATGGAGGAGCAACAGTTCCGCATGCAGCAGAATATGGAGAAGGGCATGTTGGATATGCACACACAGCGGGCCAGCGAGGAAATCGGCACCAAGCAGACATTGCAACAGATGCAGGAGAAGAAATACAACGTGGAAGCCGTCGTGAACAAAAAGACGGATACCGCTCTGCAATCGGTGACGCAGGCCGTCAGGCAGGTGCAGGCGCTCGGACAGGCCTTGCAAGCCGTCCAGCAGCAAGCCGAAGAGACGAAGACGCTCTTGGAGCGTTTGATCCACATGACGAGCGCCAAGCGGGTCAAGAAGCCGATCCGGGGAACCGATGGTCGGATCGTGAGAGTGGAAGAAGAGATCGAACCAACGCCGGAGAAGAACCGATCGTGATGCGAGCACGCACGCGCAAGGGTGGGCGATGGCTTCTGACGGTCCTACTCGTCTTGCTCGCAGCCGACTCGCATGCCGCCGGCCTTCAACGCAGCGAAGGGTTTGAAAGCTACGCAACCGGCACCTTGACCGCCGGTATTCTTGTGACGCCTGGGTATTGGGAGCAGGATAATGGACGTATTTTCCCTGATATTGTAACGTCCGCGCTGGACGCCGGTGCCGGTCCTCACGGTGGGTCCAAGATGGTACGCTTCAACTACGACACCACGAACCCCAGCACAGGATGGTCGTCACTTCATCAAGTCTCAGCAGGGATCTCGTTCACGAATGAGATCTTCTACCGCTGGTGGGTGAGGTTTGATGCAGACCATGGATTGTCTAACTTGGGGTCGCAACGCAAGTTCGGCAGGATTTTTGTCACGACCCCCGCGTACAACGATATCTTTTTAGAAGTCTCACCGGGCTTCTTTATTACCATTGTCTTGGTCAACGGTGATTACCCCGGCGTGCAGCATAGCCTTGGCCTCACTCCTACAGGCTGGAATCAAGTCGAACTCTATATCAGTAAATCGCCGACGGCAGGTGTCGTCAAGCTCTGGATCAATGACACCCTCGTAGAAAGCTACACTGGGCTGAACACATCAGCTGCGCCATGGTTGGACTTTTATCCGGTCTCGAATTGGGGAGACGTTGAAAACAGCGGCTATCTGAGTGGTGTTGATAATCACCTGTACCTGGACGATTTTGAGGTGTATTCCGATGCGGGCACCGGGGCCACTGGCTCAATGGCAGACGGCACGATTACACAAGGCGGCGGTGGGGGAGGCGATGGAACCATTGCACTCATTCTAGCTGAATGGGCTCCGTTGGCCTGTGCAGTTGGATGGCATTTCCGTACAGCGATTATTAGTGGCATGCTTGTCCTGGTTTCAATGGGTTCGGCAACAGTCGGGTATACGAAAGAGACAACGAAGCAGATTGCATACACGACGACGCTCTCTACGCTCAATCTTGTGAATACAATAGCCCAGAAAGTGCGGCGCTGATGGCTATCGTAACGTACAGCTTAGGGAAATGTACTTCGTCATCGGGGTTCTTGGTGGCAATTGAGATTGATTACGATAATGTTACAGGTATTGCCAGCCGTATTCGTGTCATTAATTTAACCTCACATAACGTACCAATCACGGCTCAGCGTCAAAGCGATCTAGTTACTCGCATTAATCTCTTTCCGCCAGGAACAACCACGTTCAGCTTTCCGACATCGCCCCCTTCAGCACGATTCAGCGGCGTGACGCTTGGCACTCGTGGACGACTGAACGGCATCACCTTCTATATCCAGGATCGTTAATGGCTTATCGTTCTTCCAGCATTGTCAGCTTAGCTACCGCCGCGAGTGTAGCACCGACAGTGCCCACCGGCACAGCGGCAAACGATATCGTTGTCGTCTGCGTCTACATCGAAAACAACACAAAAACCATCACACCACCAAGTGGATTTACACAGAAATATGGACCCGACAGCATTACTGCCGAGCATCACACCTATTGGTTTTGGAAGCGCCCGACCGGCAGCGATACCGGAAGTTATACGTTCAGTTGGACCGGCGCTGAACCGTGCCAAGCAGTGGCTGTAGCATTCTCTGGACGCATTACGACCGGAGATCCGTTTCATGCCAGCAGCGACATGAAAACCTTGGCCAGCGGGACGGCGTTTCCTAACTTGTCTGTCACGGCAGATGCCAACTCCGACGCCGTTGCCATGTATTCAACATGGACCTCTCAAGGGTTGACACCGCCGACCGGCTTCACGACTAGGCAAAATGTCAATGAAATCGGTATCGCGACACTGGATAACATCGCCGGGGGGACCCAAGCAGCTAATAGCGCATCTTGGGGAGCTTCATCCAGTTTGGTAGACCGGCTTGCCACCCTCTTGGTAGCAGGCGCAGCGCCGAAAAGTTTATTGGTACCGCGCAACTCAATGGCCCACATGATCGTGAGATAAGGAGGAAGTATGGGACGTATTTATGAAACAGGCACTACTGCGGTTGCGGTAACTACCGCCATCGACATGTGGGAAATACTCGCGGCGACCGGCAAGCCGATCCGGGTGCATGAATGGTGTGTGTGGCAGACAACAGATGTTGGTGACGCCGCTGAGGAAGTGTTGACGATTCAGGAGGTCCGTGGTGTCGGGACGGTGACCAGCGGCACAGGTGGAACGACACCGACTGTACATCCGACAGATGATAATGATGCTGCGACCGGTGCGACCGTCGAAGCGAACAATACAACGCGCATGGTAGTCGGCACAGGAGCGCTAGACTCCCTAGCTCCGCGTGGGTGGAATATCCGCATTCCTATGGAAAAAATCTATACTCCGGAGTGTCGTCCGCGCATCAACCCAGGGGACCGCTGGACGCTGGCGATCACGACCGCGCCGGCCGATAGCATTACAATCGGGACTTCGATTAAGTATGAGGAAATCTAACCCGTGAGCTACGGTGTTTTTCGGCATAGGTTTGAGCGGCAGTTATATCGGCCACCGGTGTGGGTGCCGACGAAGCCTGTAGTCTCTGCTACGGTCACTGGAACGATTACTGCCGGAACCACAGAGGCAGATATCGTCGCCGGTGGAAAAACAATCATCATCACTCTCGCAAATGACACCTGGATTGCTGCGGGGGCAGGCTCATTTGACCTACAACGCGACGAGATCCTACAAGGCCTTGATTCTGCACAAAGCGAAACCCTTGGATGGAATCTGGTCGTTCGGGACCTAGAGCCGGTAACATCGGTTGTTCGTACATCAGATACCGTTGTTACGATAACGCTGGTCGGTAGTGCGACCTACAACATTACTGCACAAGAGACTATCACCGTTACCGTACCAGGCACAGCGGTTGTCGGTGGTATCGCAATTGGGGCAACCCCGACATTCACCGTTGATGCGGTGGTATCGGATGTGTTCTTTGCTCGGTTTCACCGTATTGAGCGTGGCATGGTCGCACTCACAGCTGCCGGACTAGCAGGAGTACTTGAAGAATGAGCACGACCGCTACGAATAGAAAGTATTATCTAAAGAATCGAGAGAAGATTATTTCGCGTTCTCGCGAATGGTATCAAAACAACAAAGAGCGGCATCACTCAACGGGAAAAGCTTGGGCAACAAGGAACAAAAAGAAGATTAGACTATATCAAGCCTCAAAATATCTAAAGAATCGCGATCACATCCGCGCAAAAACAAAAGAATATAAGCGCATTGAAAGACTACGAAATGCTCAATTTTTGGCCGATTATAAACTGGCTAGAGGATGCGTTGATTGTGGATATAAGGAGAATGTGTACGCGTTGGAATTTGATCACGTTCAACCCCAAAGATGGTCAATTGCTAATCTTTTGGGAAATTCGAAAAGGCTTCATTCTGAATTAGAATTATGTGAAGTTGTGTGTTCGAACTGTCATTCTATTCGTACGCAAACTCGACGACGCAAAGGAACGAACTAGCATGCGTATCCCGTCTGGTAAGGTTGACCAAAGTATATATTTTGTGGCCGTAAATAGCAGTGACTTAAAAACGAGACTGACTGGGCTAACCACATTTACCGTATATCGCTCACGCAACGGTGGTACGGCAACCGTCTACACGACGCCGACCGTTACTGAACTGTCTGCCGCTAATATGCCTGGCGTGTATTCTCTTAGCATAGACGAGGACACCACGATTGCAGCAGGGTCAGACAGTGAGGAGTATTGTGTGCACATCACCCAAGCAGCGATGGCACCCGTCACCCGCACCATTGAACTGTACCGACGAGATACCACGACAGGGACGACGATTGCGACTGCCAACATAGACGCCGCTATCAGTTCGCGTATGGCCACGTATACCCAGCCAACCGGGTTCTTGGCTGCAACGTTCCCCGCAGGAACAATTGCCAATACGACGAACATTACGGCTGGCACGATGACGACGACGACCAACCTGACCAATCTTCCGACGATCCCGGCTAACTGGTTGACGGCTGCGGGGCTGGCAACCGATGCCGTGACGGAAATCACCGATGCCGTCAAAACATCGCTCGGCATCGTGACCGGTACGGCGGACAGCGGGACCACCACGACGATGGTAGATGCGGCTCTTACCCAAGCCGATACCGACTATTGGAAGGATGGGGTGATTGTCTTTACTTCAGGAACCATTTCAGGGCAGGCGAGGCTGATCACCGGGTTCACTCCTGCCACCGACACAGTGGGATTCTCTCCGGCTACAACTCAAGCAGTGGGGACGAATACCTATATCATCATTCCCAAAGGACGAATTGATCTTGAACTCTGGCAAGGGGCAGTAGTCGGGGCGCCTGCGACGACGGCGGCAATAGTAGATGCGATCTGGGATGAAGCAACGTCTGGACATGTCACAGCTGGGACAACCGGCAAGGCGTTGGTTGATACGCTGGCCAATACTGCCGAGATTGGTGTTGCAGGAGCAGGGTTGACAAACATCAATCTACCTAATCAGACAATGGATATCGTAGGCAATATAACCGGCAACTTGAGTGGGAGTGTTGGTTCTGTTACTGGAGCTGTCGGAAGTGTGACGGGAGCGGTAGGCTCTGTGACAGGAGCCGTTGGAAGCGTAACAGGGAACGTCGGCGGGAATGTCGTGGGGTCGGTCGGGAGCGTGACGGCACGTGTCACGGCGAATGTTGATCAACTCAACGGCAACGCCGCAGCGGCAGCTACGCTGGCAATTCTGAACGGCTCGACCGTCGTCTACAGTGGAACCGTGACTGGGGCAGCAACGACGACGACCTTGATTGATTCCGGACTGACCCAGGCCGATACAGATCATTTCAAAGGTAGAATTTTGATTTTTACGAGCGGAGCACTAGCTCTTCAGGCAACAGATTGCAGTGCGTTTGACCCCGCAACCGACAAGCTGACTTTTACGGCGACGACCCAAGCCCCAACGGGCGCCACATATGTCATTATCTAGACTATGGCGATTACCCAGCTCAGACCACAACACGCAACCGGACGACGGTACGGGAGCTTCGCTGGGCGCACCCCAGGCGGGGAGCCGCCTGTCGAGTCAGTTATTCTCGTTGGGGGCGACGATGCACCACGGAAACGGAAACGGAAGAGAAGGGAGCAGCATGAGTTATTTCAAGAGCTTGAAGCAACTGTTCATGCGCTCCTTCACCCGGATTCGGCAGTGGAGGCGCCGGAAGAAGTCCAGGCAAGCCTTGATTCGGGAACGGCGCGACAGATCGTTGATGAACTCGTTGTATTGGCCCAAGGACAGCATCAGCTTATGCAGCGGGCCGCTGCCATCCGTGAAGAGCTTACTCGACTCGAAACGGCGAGGCGGGAGCAGGACGAAGAAGACGAGTTCTTGATGTTTCTCTAGGAGGTGCCTTATGGGTCACGTGTTCTGGAATCAGTGCCCGACCTGTGAAGGAATGAAGGATACGAGGGCTCAATCTTGTCATGCGTGCCACATGACGCTGCGGCCGCCACGCCTAGGCACAGGCGCTCCTCGGTATAAAATGGCCAATGGGTACATATCGATTATGGTTAATAGAAAGAAGAAGTACGAACATAGGCATGTCATGGAGCAGGCCCTAGGCAGGCCGCTTCGTGCAGATGAGCATGTCCATCATATTAATGGTGATAGACATGACAACAGGATAGAGAATCTTGAGCTGATGTCCAGCTCAGATCATGCGAGAGAGCATATGACGAGAGAAGTTGCCGTTGAACGGTCAAGGAAAGCCCAGACCGCACGGTGGGGGTATGTATATGCTGTATGAGTATCGGTGCGCAAATAAGCATCACGTCACGAAATTCTTTCGGGTGAAGGACTACGAGGAGGCCGTCGATTGCGACAAATGCGATCTGGCGGCGGTGCGGATCTTTGTGGAAACCAAGGATGCAAAATGCCACCAAAAACTCATGACCTGAGTGGGCGAAGGTTCGGGAGCCTGCAAGTCATTAGATGGGATGGGTACTCCAAGCGCCGTGGTGGCCGTAGTCTATCGTACTGGGTTTGCAAGTGTGACTGCGGTATAGAAAAAAGTTTCATGGCGTGGGACCTACATTCCGGGGGAGTTGAAAGCTGCGGGTGCAAGGGTAGGGAGAAGGCCATGGAACTTGCAAGGAGCTTGGGTTTAAGCCACACAAGGAATGCTGGTCCAGTTGCGGCGAGGCAGTTATACGCCAATTACAAGCACGGTGCAAAGAAGCGAGGATTGGAGTTCTCGATAAGTTACGAGGAAGCTGTGGCTATGTACCGGCAGCCATGTATGTATTGCGGGGAGCATCCCAGTAAAATAAACGTCGTCAAGAACTCATTCTTTGTCTATAACGGGATAGATAGGGTCGATAATGGGCTTGGCTATATTTCTGGAAACTGCGTCCCATGTTGCAAGAAGTGTAACGAGGTAAAGAGAGCCATGGCGCTCGATGAATTTAAAGCATACATAGAGAAAGTGCATAAACATTTGTTGGGGGTGTCTTGTGCCTCGATATGAATACTTGTGCCGAGATGGCCACATATTTGAAGTGGTTGTACCCGTAAGGAATCATTCCCCAACCTCCACATGCTCAGTCTGTGGCGGTGAGTCGCGCCAAGTAATATCAGCTCCAATCTCAGTATCAGTACAATCTGATTGCTCATATGGAAGCCCGATCGACGGGCGACCCATCACCACTCATGCGGCACGGCAGGAAGATATGAAACGGCATGACTGCGTTGAGTACGATCCTGAGATGAAGAAGGACGCGGCGAGAAAGCACCGGGACAGGTCGGACCGGTTCGAGAAAGCCATTGATGAGACAGTTGCTAAAGAGATCGCCAAAATGCCACGCAAGAAGAAAGAGAAGTTGATTCAGGAAGTGGTGCATGGTGGTGCGATAGCAGAAGCGGTGAGGGTCCAATGACGATTCGTGCGAGCGACATCTTGCCGGGTCCGCTCCCGATCTGGGATCAAGGGACGATGATGCGCGGGCTGACCTTGTCGGAAACCCGCGCACTCATCCAAGAGTTTCGGCAGATCCGCGAAGACTACGGGAGGCTCGTAGTCGCCGCCCACAAGGTCAACGACGAACACCACAGAGCGATTGAGGCGGTGCGCCTGTCCTATCGCAACAGGAACATGATAGTCGTGGATGCGCTGCGGCGGGTACTCCAGAAGGGCTCACAAGCGCACCATCGGCGGGCCTTGAAATTCGCCAAGTGCATACTGGACAAGTACGATGACGAGTTGGAAGAATTCGTGTTTTAGAGGTGAGCGTTTGACACCTGCAGATCGCAAGTTTATTATAGACGTATTAATGATACTGGAAGGATTGCGACGAAAGCTGAAAGAGCTGTTAGACCGACCATAATCGCTTAACCCTCAGAACACGCGAGGACAAAGGCTCAGTTGGGGATGCTATCCCTGACTGGGCTTTTTTGTTGCAAGGAGGCTTGATGGACACCAACGCTAGCGACACTAGCACCGCGACGATGGATTTCGAGGCCGCTGCCGATAGGATCGGCACGTCATTAGGTGAGGATCTGATCGGGCGCCAGTCGGAGCCTACCGAAACACCAGGACTTGATAGCAGGCAGGGGGACATGCAGGGTGACAAGTCCATCTCCAATCATCGATTAAGCGGCATCGTCCCCGACCAAACCACTCCCGTCCAGACCTACGAAGTGCCGAAGTCGTGGAAGCGGGAGATGCATGAGCACTGGGGGAAAGTCACACCGGAAGCGCAGGCCTACATTATCGAACGTGAAAAGCAGCTCCTCGATGGCTTTCAGACGTTCCGCCCTATTCAGGACGCCCTGGCCCCCCATCAAGACTTTTTGACCCGCTCAAATTTGCCTCCCGCTCAAGCGGTGGCACTCCTACTCAACGCGCAACGGCGTTTGACTGAGGGCACCGTGGAGCAGCGCCGCGCCGCCTATCACGAGCTTGGCCGAAACTTGCAATTACTCCAAGAGCAGGCCGAGGCATCGCAGGCCCAGCCTCAGGTAGACCCTGCCATCCAATCGGTGCAACAAAAAGTCTCCCAGCTTGAGCAAGCGATGATGGCAGAGCGAGAAGCGCAGATTACCGTGATTCGGCAAGAGAATTCGAAAATTGTTGATGCGTTCGCAGCGGATACAAAAGCTCATCCATACTTTGATGAGGTCGCCAATGAAATGGCGGCCCTGATCTCGCAAGGGCAGTCCTTACAGGACGCCTACGAGAACGCGGTGTGGTTGAACCCTGCGACGCGAACCAAGGAGCTGGCTCGGGCTCAGACAGAGCACGAAACTAAGCTCAAAGAAAACGCACGCTTGACGAGCCTACCGAAACGCAGGGCGGCGGGCGTGAATATTGCCTCACGTGGAGACGGAGAGGAGCCGACAGCCCCGCTCGGGTCCATTGAGGACACCATTAAAAGCACGTTGCGCACGATGCGCGGACGGGCCTAACTCAATGAGGAGCGATTATGCCTTCTGCAAATTCAACGTTTACCGAACTGGTGACGACCACTCACCGGAAGCATAAAAAGGGTTTCAAAGACAACCTGAGCGAGCGCAACGCGCTCTTGAAGCGGATCTACAAAAAGGGCAACTACCGCACCGAAAACGGCGGATTGACTATTGTGGAGCCGCTCGACTACGCGGCCAACTCAACCTTGACGCTGCTCACACTTCAGTTAGCAGCATAGGGCCACTTTCGACTAGGGGATTTCAGATGGTGTTTCGCAATGTCATAACGAGCGCGTTTGTGGCGCTGCAACTCGTCTATCAAGCGCTTCCGATGGCGTCTGATGGTCATGAGATTGGGCGGTACGCCTCGATGCTTGCGGAAAATAGTGTCGCAGTCTCGGATGTGCTGCTGGAACAGGACGGCAATTTTAGCTTGCTCGCGCTTCGCAATCATGAACGGAAGGATCTGTTCAAGGAAGTGCGCGGCTTTGCCGCTCCAACTGACCCACGAATAACGGATGGCATTCTTCTTGGATTTATTGTTCGCGGATGTGTCACGCGTAATCATGCCACCGAATTGATCGTACAGCGCACGGATGGTCGGGAAGTGGTTCATGCCCAGCATGACTTTCAGTTGCTGCCGGTTGTACGGCTTTGGCCGGTTCGGACCGACGGGGATATGGATTTCATCGACGCGGATGCACCCTTCACCATCGAACAGACCAGCGACATACGAAAGTTCCATCTAAACCTCCTGAGCGATTGTTGGAATGATGGCGAATTCGGGGGAAGTCCGATGCCCGGCTCTACTGAGCGCGGAAGGATAACCCCGAGCCAAGCATAGGTGAAAGCCTCCGGCGTGTGTAACGAACATGTGCCATCCCCGAAAGGGAAGATATGTTCTGTTCTGCATGGGAACATGCAGAGCCAGGCAGAAATGACCTGGCCTTCTGATATGTCAATTTATAACATATCAGAAAGTAACAAACAAGACCAGAGGTATAGTGATTGGGATTTACTCTCGATTCAACAATCCGACGTCTTAAGCGCCGCCGAGTATAGCTGGAAGCAGATCGCGATTCATGTGGTCGCCAGCGGGCGGGAACTCCGCATCAACAGCGGAGATTCGCAAATAGAAAAGCTGGTGGCCTCTCGGATCAAGAACGCCTACCGAACGTTCGACAATAACTTTTCGTCGGATTTGTACTCGGACGGATCGTTAGCGAACCAGATAGGCGGGCTACAGCATATTATCGCCGATACCAACACCAACACCGTCGGCGGGATCTCAGCCGCAACGTGGGCATTCTGGCAGAACACGGTGTTCGACCTCTCGGTCAACTCCGTGACGATCAGTTCCACCACGATTGAAAACGATGCGATGTTGCCGCTCTGGCTCTCCATTGATCGTGGCCAGGGTGATTCGCCTGACCTTGTTCTTTTCGATACGGTGTACTTTACGCATTTTGAAAAGTCGCAAACCTCTCTCAAGCGGTACGCCTCGTCCAGCGATGTGCAGGCGGGCATCCTGAGCTTGAGATACAAATCGGCGGACGTCGTACATGACACCGCTGCGTCAGGCGTTCCTGCGTCACATGGCTACATGGTCAATACGAATTACGTCAAGTTGGTCGTCCATGAAGATGCCGACCTCGACGAAATGGAAAAGAAGGAGCCGGTGAACCAGGATGGCGAAGTTGTCCCGATCTTGTGGATGGGGAACATGACCTGCTCGAACCGGAAAATGCAGGGCGTCATTCACGCATAACCGACGACGAACAACGGAGGAGTTATTATGGGATACGCATTATTCGGGCTGGCCGGCATGCAACCCGTCGGCAATACGGAAGCGGCAGCGAAACACGTCCTTGGCACCGTTGTCTGTGGGCAAGATCCCCTGTACGGAACCGGGGAATTCATCTATCTCTTGGGTGTGGCCTCCACGGCGGTCGGGTCGATCGTGACCTACGACGTGACCACGTATCAGACAACGCTGTGCGCGGTCGGCGGGAACATTCCCAGGCCTATCGCTGTGGCGATGAGTGCCAACGTGGCGGGACAGTACGGTTGGTATCAGATCAGCGGTCTCGCGGTCTGTAAAAAGACCTGCACGGTCTCCCTGGCAGCCGGGGCGGCGGTGGGGGTCCTGACCACCGGCCTTATTGCCGGAACGGGATCAGGGAAGGAGATTTCCGGCGCAGCGGTGGCAGCGGTGGCCTCGGCCACGGCAGGCCGTACCACGGTGTCGGTGATGCTTTCCAGGCCAAACAAGCAGGGCAGGATAACCTAGTCCTGGGACTGACGGGGGCGCCTCTTCGCCGGGGCGCCCCTTTCGGAAAGGTTGCATGGTTCTTCCGTACAGTAATTTGCAGCTCAAGCACCAGAATCCAGGGGCTGCACAGCCCTTAATCCTCCCTGTACATGTGGTCTGCAACACCTCGGACGAGGAGATTTACCGCAACATTCATGCGAACTCTCGACGTCCGGGAATGTGGCTCGACAAAACCACGGCGCATGACCGCGTCGCCGTGCTGTGCGGATCCGGCCCCAGCTTGGCCGATCATCTCCATGAGGTGAAACGGCACCGCAATGAAGGCGCGGCGATATTTGCGATGAACGGCGCGGCGAGCTACCTTGCCGCCAACGGCGTTCTACCGGACTACCAAGTCATTATTGACGCACGTGAAGAAACCGCCACGCTCGTCGGCCCTGCGGCGCAACATCTCTTTGCCTCACAAGTCCATCCCGCCTGCTTTGAGGCCGCGCCGAATGCTCAGCTCTGGCACCTTCAGGTCGAAGGTATGGACGACCATACTCCGGACTACGATCGGCCCTTTGCCGAAATCGGTGGGGCCGCCAGTGTCGGCAATACGGCGACATGTCTGGCATACGCGATGGGATATCGAACGATGGAGTTGTACGGGTATGACTCGTCCCACCGGCAGGGCCATGGCCATGCCTTCCATCAGAAGATGAACGACGGCGACCCGTGCGCGTTCGTCACGTTTTGCGGGAAGGAATACCTTGTCAGCCTCACCATGAAGTTGCAGGCGGAGAAGTTTCAAGAGACAGCCAGGTCATTGCAGCAACTCGGCGTACGGATCACCGTGCATGGCGATGGACTCCTCCCGGCGATGTTTAACGCGCCGAAAGAAATCTTGAGCGAACGGGAAAAGTACGAGCGCATGTGGGCGGTCAAGGGCTACCGCGCGCATTCGCCGGGGGAAGCGGCGGTCGAGACGTTTCTGACGCACGTCAAAGGACGTGGCGATCTCGTTGATATCGGGTGCGGCACAGGCCGAGCCGGACTCAAGCTGAAAGAAGCCGGATTCACCGTGACGCTGATGGACTTTACCGACAACAGCCGAGACTACGCCGCGATGGTGTTGCCGTTTATTCAGCATGACGTGACACAACCCTTTCCATTCTTTTCCTACTATGGCTTCTGTGCCGACATGTTGGAGCATATTCCCACGGAGCAGGTCGCAGTGGTGCTTCGCAACATTCTTAAGGGTACCTACTGCATATTTATGCAGATCAGCACGCAGCCGGATACGTTCGGTTCCTCCATCAATCAGGACCTGCACCTGACCGTAAGACAGGGGGCATGGTGGAAAGAACAGATTGAGCACGCCGGTGGAAGAGTGCAATGGTTCCATGAATCTGATCATGACGTACGAATGATTGTTTATTCCTAAGGAGGTCTTATGCTTGCAGAGGATTTGATGGCGCCGACAGTCTTAACCAGTAAAGACATGCCCTATGTCATGTTCGAGACGCGGACGATTGAAGATCCAGTACGAACCAAGGCTGAGGGACGAATGTGCTTCCGCGATCAGGTCTACGCGGTGAGCACCGTGCCCGGCGATAAGGGCAATAACATCTATGAGATTGAATCGTTCTTCGAGCGGAAACAGACGGAAATGCGGCATGGGCGGGTGCATCCTGACTGGTTCAGGAAATGGCAGAGCGACTACGAGCTCTACAAGCAAGGACAGAGCATCCCCGAAGACGGGACACCGATCAAAGGGTGGAAACTCTTGAGTGGGGCACAACAGGAGGAACTCATCCGTATCAATATCCGCACAGTCGAAGCCTTGGCAAACATGTCCGACGACGGAATCAAGAACTTCGGGATGGGGGCGATTGAGCTGAAACGACGGGCCAAATCCTGGTTGGATCAGAATGAGAACAAGGAGTCCGGGGCGATCAAATTACTGGCCATGCAGCGTGAAAACGACACCCTCAAGGGGCAGGTTGGGACATTGAGCGAGAAGCTTGAGGAGTTAGAGAAGGCGCTGCAAGGCCTGAAGAAGAAATAAGGAGAGGGACGATGCCGTTTAATGGGTCTGGCACATTTAATCTGCAAGCAGATGGGACCCCCGTTGTCGATCATACGACCATCTCATCGGGCATGTTTAACGCGGTGACTGCGGAAGTAGCCGCCGGTCTTAGCACGGCGTTGTGCCGTGACGGCCAAAGCACGGTCTCTCAGAACCTTCCATTTAATAACAAGAGGATTACAGGGCTGGGGTATGCCGTCGCATTGACGGATGCGATGAACCTTGATGCGTCGGTCGCCAATGTCGGAAAGATCTGCTCGGTTGGAGGAACCGGGGACGCCATTACCTTGACCCCGTTCCCAGCGGCCACGGCATATACCGTTGGACAAGAGTATTGGTTTGTGGCCACGGCGGCCAATACAGGTGCCACTACAGTGAACGTCAGCGGGTTGGGCGTGAAGGATTTCACGAAGGTTGGTACGGTTGCCCTGTCGGCGTCCGACTTGGTCAGTGGTCAGTTGGTCGGGATTCAGTACGACGGGACGCGGTTTCAAGTCATCTCACCGCTCTACGCGGAAGGGGTCTGGACGCCCAGCGTAGGAGGAACGGCTACCTATACCACTCAGGTTGGGCGCTGGACCAAGATCGGACGGATCATGCACATTGAGGGGCATATCGTTATCAACGTGCTCGGGACCGGAAGTACCGCAACCATGTCAGGACTGCCCATCGCCTCGGCAAACAGCGGGATGGACCATCCTTTAGTCGTCTCCGACTTTAACACGCTCGCAACGAGCGTCGTATGGATCGGGGCGCGAGTGAACGTGAACGCGACGACCATCACCTTACGGAATCTAACCGCCGCCGGGGTCAGTGCCACATCCAGCGCGTTGTTCGGCAACGCCGCCTCGGTGACGTTTGGGGGCAGCTATATCATCTGAGGAGTTATGGCACAAAATCTCTTGACGGAAGTACAGGATTTTTGCGAGCGGCAGAAAGTGCCGATCCCGTCCGTGGTGGCAACGAATACCGATCCGCAGATTGTGCAAATCCGGGCCATTCTCTACGAGGCAGGGAATTCCATTGCGATTCGCGGCGAGTGGTCACGGTTGACGTTTGAAGAGGTCCACACCACGCTGGCGCAAGAAGATCAAGGTAACATCTACGATATTACGGCTACGGGGGGGGCCACGGCCTTCTTGAAAATCAAACGGGAGACCATTTGGGACCGAACGGATCGGCTCCCGGTCTACACGATCAATCCATCGGAGTGGCAACGGGTCAAGGCCACAATCGCCGCGATGCCGCGCTACCGCTATCGGATAGTCCGTCATCGGTTGCTGTTGACTCCGACTCCCCCCGCAGGACATAGCCTCGCGTTTGAATGGCTGTCGAAGTGGTGGATACAAGATATCGCCGGAACGATCAAAGAACGGTTCACGGCGGATACCGACAGTTTTCTCGTGGAGCGGGAATTGCTGAAGCTGGGGCTGGCGTGGCGATGGCGAAAAGCGAAAGGTCTTGACTATACCGAAGAATATGAGGAATACGAACAGCGCCTATTGGAAACGCTGGCCAGCGATCAGCCGAGAGAGACGATCTATATGGATAATGAAGAACCTCGGGTCAAGCCAGGGGTCTTCGTCCCTGATTACTCATGGAATCTGCCGTAATGCGACCCGTCACAAACGCGAGGCGTCAGGACCGATCCGGCGACGGCATCGATAAAACGACACCTGCCCCTGTCGGTGGGTGGAATGCGCGCGATTCTATCGCCACGATGGGCAAGACGGATGCGATCAGGATGGAGAATTGGTTTCCTCGTCCGTCCTATGTGGAGACGCGGCCAGGGTCGCAACAGTACTACAGTGGCCTTCCAAGCATACTAAAAACACTCATGGTCCATCGTGCGATCGATGGTACAGAAACGATGTTTGCGGCGTCGGCGACAGGTATCTATAATGCGTCATTCGGCGGAGTGGCTGGCCCTAGCCTGCTGCCAATCGTCGCCAGGACGAATGGTAAGCATCAATGGGAGATGTTCGGAGACGGCACCAACAACTGGCTCATTGCGGTCAATGGGGCGGATAAGCCATGGTACTGGAACGGCACCTCCTATGTATTAGTGGACGGGGCGAGTTCCCCGGCGATTACCGGCCTCACCACAACTGATCTTGTTTCTGTCGCTGTATTTAAGAATCGCCTGCTCTTTATCCGCAAGAACAAGTTAGGATTTGATTACCTGCCTGCCGGGGCTGCCGGAGGTGCCGCGACCCATTACGACCTGTCCTCGTTTGCGTCGATGGGTGGGTATCTGATGGCCATTGCAGTCTGGACACGTGACGCAGGCAGTGGACCGGACGACTATGTGGTCTTTCTCACCTCGCAAGGACAAGCCCTGGTCTACCAGGGAACCGATCCTAGCTCAGCCAGTACTTGGGCGCTGGTCGGTACCTTTGTGATAGGGAAGCCGCTCGGGAGGCGGTGCGTCTTGAAGTACGGGGCTGATCCGCTGGTGCTGACTGAGAATGGCGTCTTCCCTCTCTCTGCCCTTTTGGCTAGCGGCGATGAACGGCAGAAATGGGCTGTTTCATACAAGATTCAGTCGGCGTTCAGTGCGGCGGCGGTGGAAAGCGTGAGTGTCTATGGGTGGAAGGCGATTTCGTTCTATGCGCAAGATGCGTTGATCGTGAACGTGCCAACGGTAGAAGACGGGCATCATGAACAATATGTCATGAATACAATCTCGAAGGCTTGGTGTAAATTCACCGGCTGGCACGCTGAGGACTTTACGGTCTATAACGGGGCTCTCTATTACTGCAAGGGATACGAAATCTACAGGGCCTGGGTCGGTGAGAGCGATGAAACTAAGACGCTGTACGGCTCGGCGAGCTATGAAGGGAACGATATTACCTATATCGCCGAGCAGGCATATCAAGACTTTGGGTCGAGCAACCTGAAGGAGCCGCTGATGTTTCAACCGATTCTTGAGGCCAGCGCACCGCTTGAGTATTCTGCCGGGATCAATACGGATTTTGTCACGCTGCCGAATGTAGGGGTGAATGAGGCGACGACGACAAACTATGGAGTGTGGGGCGTCTCGACCTGGGGTGATGCCGTATGGGCGCCCGATCAACAGATGGTCAGGCAATGGGTCGGAACGGCATCCTGGCCTGGGCGGTGGCTATCCGGGTCGATCCGCATGCTGTCGAAGGAAGTGTACGCGAAATGGATCGGGTCTGTGTACCGATTCAAAACCGGGAGCGGCCTCTAACATGGTGACGTTTCAGGTTGAACCAGTTGAGTACTGTTGGGGAGAGCTGGAACCGATGGCCAAGGCGCATTGGGCGAGCACGGCGTCTTACCGACGACATGAGCCATTCAGCCCGGACAGGACGCGCTACGAGCGGTACAATGAGATGGGGTTCTTCCATCTTGTGACGGCCAGAGAGGGAGCGCGACTCGTCGGCTATTTCGGTCTGTATCTGGCTCCATCCATGCATTCGCAGCTCCTCACGGCTACAGAGGATACGTTCTATATTCACCCGGAGTATCGGCAGGGTCGATTAGCAGTGCGGATGCTGAAATATGTCGAATCGTATTGTCGGATCTTAGGCGTGCATGAACTGCTCTTTTCATGCGAAATTGATAACGTCAGCGGAATCGATAAACTGCTCACGCGACTGCTTGACTTCACGCCGGTCATCGTCCAATATAGCAAGCAGCTCTCGCCTCCTATTCATGGCGCCGACAGCGCCGCAACGGTTGCGGATGTAGGTCGCCATGTCACTGCTTGATAAGTTATTCAACGGGCCCGTCCTCGGCAAATCGTTCTGCTTTTGCGCTCCCGCACCCCCGCCCGCACCGAACTACGCTCTTGCTGCTAAGGAGCAAGGTGCCGCCAATCTGGACGCGGCGCGGGCGCAAGGCCGGATGAATAACCCGAACGTGCAAGGGCCGTACGGGACGCAAGAAGTCACCTGGAACGGTGATACGCCGACACTCAGACAGAATCTCAGTCCGGCAGAACAGCAACTCCTCTCGAAAAACTACCTGAATCGCAATGCTATGTCGGACCTGGCCTACCAGGGAACGAACATCGCGAAGGACGTGCTAGGGAAGCAACTCGACTTCGGTGGATTGCCTGGTGCGCCGGGAAGTGCGACGGATACGCGCGCCAAGGTCATGGATGCCATGATGTCGCGGGTCAATGAGGATGTGGACAGGCAACAGGGGCTTAAGCGATCGGAACTCCTTGCATCCGGGATACCACAAGGCTCGAAGGCGTATGATGACGCGATGAACCTGTCTGAACGTGCCCGTACCGATGCCCGCAACCAAGCTTTTTTAGCGAGCGGGCAAGAGATGACGCGGGATTTCCAGACGGATTCGGAACGGCGGCGGAACGCGCTCGGTGAGCTGTTGACGGCACGGCAAACCCCACTGAATGAGATTATGGCGTTGATGTCCGGGCAACAAGTCAACAACCCGTTCTCTATGCCTGGTTACGCCCAAAATACGCAAGTGGGCGCCGCCCCCATGTTTGCCGCTCGGCAGGCGCAAGGTGACTACAATACCGATGTCTATAATATGCGGGCCATGCAGGCCGGGAACCTACAACAGGGGCTCTTCGGGCTAGGAGGCGCCGGGATGATGGCATACGGCATGTCCGACCGGCGCCTGAAATCGAACATTGTCCGACTTGGCACTCACCCGCTCGGCATCGGCTGGTACGAATACGATATCGGCGGACGTCGAGAACAGGGCGTGATGGCCGACGAACTTGAAACAGTGAAACCTGAGGCGGTCCTGACCAGGCCGGACGGCTATAAAATGGTGCACTATGGATCGATCGGAGGACGCCATGCTGTCAGCGTTCACTGATCCAGATCTTCCGCCTCTCCTGTCTCCGGAATCACAGCAGCCAGGCCTGCTCAGTCTGGCCGGAGCGAAATTTAAAGGCATGAAAAGTATGATATGTATGGCAATTTACTAGGGTAACGGAGGACTCAGTATGTACAACCAACCCATTGCGCGTGGAAACGTGAATCCACTCGCGCCTCGTCCGAATAGCCCTGTGATGACGCTCCCCGGACAACAGCCACAGCCCCTAACGAATAGGCCGAACGTGCCGTCAGCGCTGGTGACACAGCCTGCCCCAATGCCCGGTGGAGCCAATCTGTCGAATCTTCCCTCTGGCCGATCAATAACCAATCTGCCTAGCCCAGGCATGGCACAAAGCGCCCTTCCACCTATGGCAAATATGCCGAACGAGCCACTGTCAGGACTCTTCAGCCTCCCATCAAGCCCTGGCGCAAATATGCCCATGCTGCCGTCTAGTCCAAGTACAAACATGCCGATGATTCCTCCTGCTTCCGGTCGCATCTCGCAACCGGCGCCCGTTCAAACGAACGTCCCTGGCGGGATGACGCCACGGAACCGCGTCGCCAATTCGCTGTTTGCGCAATCGATTGGGCGGCGGGGGAATGGTTTCTATCCACCGAATCTATGGCCACGGCGCCAATCCCCGTTTGGCATGAACTACTAGAGGGTCTATGGCTGCACCGCTGATCGGCAATCCGCAAGATGTGCTCACGACCCCGTACGGATATACGGGACAAATGTCGCCGGAAGCGGCGGTTGCCGAGCAGGCCCTGAACCGCCGCCGTCTCATCACTAACATGCTCATGCAGCGCGGCATGCAACCGCGACAAGGGCAAATGGCCGGACGGTTCTATGTCGCCCCAAGCCCGCTGCAACATGTGACGGATCTTGCGAGCATTCTTGCAGGCGTTTGGGGGAACAAAAACATTGAGGACGAACAAGGGCAGATCATCCGCAAGGACCAGCAGGGCGTGCAGGACTATATCAAGAATTGGAATGCGAAGCGGCAGCAAGTAGCCGACGCCATGACGCAAGCTCCAGCCGGACCGCCTCAGGCCCCTGAGGCTCAGACTCCTCCGTTTGGGCCGCGGCCTGACGGCCCATATCAGGGAGAAGTGGGAGCTGTACCGATGCCGGACGTGGGTGTGCAGTCCGCTGCCCCGCCGAGCCTGAGCCAGCCGCGCGCCTCTATCGCCGGCCAGCTGAACATGGAAGGGTTGGATATGGGGAACGTCCAGCCTGCCGACATGTCGCAGATGGCTCAGACGCAGTCTCCACCCGTACAGCCGACGTCAGAACCGGCCCCTGCCCAAGTACCGGGACCACAAAAGCCGACGATGGACGACTTGGCCGACCTGCTCACGCACCAGCACCCACAAGTGCGGGCCTACGGGGCCATGCTTGCGCAACAGATGTATCGGGAGCAGGATTACGCCAGAGGTCAGGCGAACAAAGATCGGGAATTCGGGCTTAGCGAGCGTGGGCTAGATGCCAGAACTGCCGAGACGAGGGCGCTACGCGAATCGACGGATGCGTACAGGCAAGCTCAACTTGGAACGCAACTGACGGGAATGGGGCTCAACGCGGAGCATAACCGGGCGCTCGAAAATATCGCCAGGGAAAACGCCGGCAATACCAAAGAGCTGAAAAAGACTGAGATTGGATCACGTGCCGATATAGCCAAACAGCATGACGAAACGCTGAAGACGATTGCCGGGATGAAGCAGCAATCGAAAGGCCAGCTCCCCACCTCGGCTCTGAAGATGCAGAACGAGGAGCTTGACGCCATCGGCGCAGCATCCAGCATTAAGGCGGATATGGCGTCGATTCGCAGTCAGATCGAGAGCGGCAAACTCAAACTTGGGCCGATGTCGAACTTGGCAGGGCAAGCCAGGAACTACATCGGGATGAGCGACGACAATAGCCGCAATCTGGCGTCCTTCACGGCGTCGCTCGAAAAGATGCGGAACGAGTCGTTACGGCTCAATAAAGGCGTGCAGACAGAAGGGGATGCCGTGCGGGCCTGGGACGAGCTGGTCGCCAACATGAATGATCCCAAGCTGGTGCAACAGCGGTTGGCTGAGATCGAGGCGATGAATGACCGGGCGGTGAACTTGCGCCAGATGAACATCGAGAGCATTCGGCAGAACTTCGGGGTAGATCCGCTCGATACGACCGGCTACCAACAGCAACCCGCCGCCGTGGGCGGGAATAAGGGCGGTGGGCCAGCGGTCGGGATCGTCGAGGACGGATACCGATTTAAGGGTGGAAACCCGTCTGATCCTAAATCGTGGGAGAAGGTCAACTAGATGCCTCCCTGGGAGAAATACCAATCTACTGAGTCGGCGGGGCCATGGTCGAAGTACGGGCAGGCCACTCCTGCCCCAGCGGCAGAAGAACCCGCGCAACCTGCCTCCCTCATGGATAAGGTCGTCGGCTCTGCCGCAGGGCGGACCGTCCTGGGCATGGCCAGCCCGTTGATTGGCGCCGCACAAGCAGGAGCACATGTGGGTGATGCAATCAACCGGATGACCGGAACGGATCCGGTTATCAGCCCGTGGCTTGATAAACAGCTTAAGGAATTAGAGGCCAGTAAAAAGCGTGGGATGGAGAGCTATGGGCATGAGCCTGATAGCGTTGACTGGATGGGAATGATCGGATCGTTCCTGCCAGGGGCCGCGATGGCGAAAGGTGTGGCTAGTGCGCTACCTGCCGCCACCGGGCCAGCCGGACGAGCTGGGGTTGCCGCTCTTCAGGGCGCTACGGTCGGAGCGTCTCAGCCGTCCCAAGGAGAGGACTTTGCTGGCGAGAAGATGTTGCAGGGCGTGCTTGGTGCAGTGTTCGGTGGGATAGGTTCCCTTGGCACCGATCTAGCTGAAAGTGGGGCCAAGATTGTCGGGGATATCGTGCGGCCTCTGACGGAAAAGGGCCGCGCCAAGATCCTTGACCTATTCCAGCAGTCCAAGGTGCCAGAGAATGCGCGGGAAGTCGTTGCCAAGGCGCTCAGCACTGGAAAGGAAATCGTCCCAGGCTCGAAGCCGACAGCCGGGGAACTGGTGGCGCATGTGCCGGAAGCGACCTCGCTGGCTTCGCACCAAGCGACCCTTGAGCGGATGTCCAATCCTGTTGCGCTTGCTCCACAGTTCGCTGCGCGACGTGGGGCACAGGAGGGAGCGCGGGAAGGCATGATTCAGAGCTTCGCCAAGACGCCGCAAGACTTGGAGGCCGCCCTGAAGACGCGCAAAGATGTAGCCGGGGCGCTCTACAAGCAGGCGTTTGAGACGCCTGTGAAGAAAGCTATCCCAGATGAGATCCTAGCCAATCCCTACGTCAAAGATGCGATGCCGGATGCGCTAAAACTGGCAGAGGCGAGCGGATTTAAACCGACCCAAGACAATATCACCCAGTTCGGCCACTACCTCAAAATTGGGATGGATAAACAGTTGTCACGCACGGGTGACGGCGCGTTGCATGATACGGAAAAGAAAGCGGTGGGGGCGGCCAAGGAAAAGCTGGTTGAGTGGATGACGAAGAACAATGACCCCTATGCCAAGGCGAAGAGTGAATTTGTCCGCCTGTCGCAAGAGCCGAATCAGATGCAGGTCGGGCAAGTGCTGGAAGATGCACTCCGCTCGCCGTTGGGCACCAAGGAACGCGGGACAGTCTTCGCCAATGCGATGAATAACGCGCCGAACACGATCAAGAAGGCAACCGGGCAGCGTGTCCATGATGACCTCGACAAGATCCTGACGCCAGAGAACAAGCAGAAGGCGGACGCCGTAATGAAAGACCTCGCCCGGTTCGATCAGTACAAGAACCTCTCTAGGATGTCATCTGGTGGGGGCGAGGCGATCCCTGGCAACATTGAACCAAGTTTACCGAACATCTTGTCACGCCCGGCAATGATTGCCAATTTCATTATGAAAAAGGTCGGAGAAGGGGCAGAGGAGAAGATGGCGAAGGCAGCCGCGCGGCGGTATCTGGACGACCCTGAAGCCATTGCCAGAGCGCTCTTACGCTCAGATCAGCCGGCTCGTTACCAACAGATCATTGACGCACTCATGAGACAAGCGCCGGTCGTCGGTGGAATCGTCGCCGGACAGGCAGGACGTAATTAAGAGGAGGGAGTCATGCTGGGGAGAATAATCTTTTTAATTGCCTTGACATCCTCGAACGCCTGGGCGGTGGGGGCGCCGGTACGGATTGACGGCGGGGATACGATTACGACATTAGGCCCTGTGACTGTTACGACGACAGCCATTATTATCGCAGCATCCAATGCCAACCGCGCCGCGCTGAACTGCAGCACATCGTCCGACGTACGCTGGGGACCATCGACGGTGACAGCCACCAGCGGGCAGCAGGTTCCAGCCGGGGCATCCGTGGAAATCAGGAATACCGCCGCAGTGTATATGATTGCCGTGGCTGATAATTCCAGCGTGAGTTGTACGGAGGAATCATGGGCCTCGGTGTCGTCAGGGTCAGGCATCTTTTCACCGTAGGATAGGTGACGCGATGAACATCCGTGTACGTGACTTTTTGTTGTTTGGGCTCCTGATGTTTGCCGCTCCGTTTATCTTGGGGGCAGTCGTTCAGTCAGTCGGCGGCGGCGGCGGGACCTGGACGGTCGATGTCACCACGGCCAATAGTCTGGCGAATGCACGGTGCATCGGGGACGGTGTAAACAAATTATGCTTCTATACCGATGCGACATTAGGACCATTGATTCGTCCGCAACCCGATTCAAATACAAGAACGCCTATTTGGACTAACCTTACATGGTGTATCTACGATATTGAGGGCGCGTCCTGCACGTTGACCATTGATCCGGACGCCACCGACAACAACAAATACGTCTGGGCCGCCGGGTATCGCCCCATCAATCAGCTGTCGTTACCAGCCGACGCCCTCTACCCACGCGGAGCTTCAACGCTGGTCACGGACACCGCGTTGATCACAGGCGGGTTGATTTCACCATACATCACGACAACCGATAGTGATGGTGACGGCGCCTACCGTTATCTGGTAATGCCTGCAAATTGGGATGGTGGAACGGTGACGGCAACGATTACTGTGGTCAACGTCAACGCCGTCCCTGCTAACGCACTGGTCATGGGAGTCTCAGGGGAATGCTACCCGGCTGGAACGGTAATCCCTACGACCATTTCCGCAACCGGCGCACAAAATGCAACTGTGACATTTGGGGCCAGTGGCTCCTGTGGTGGCTCCGCCTGTAGCCAGAATGATCCAGCCACCAGCGCGGCCACGGCAGCCATTACAATCAACGGTACACCAGCCGGCGGCAACTTCTGTGGGTTTCAGGCTCGCACCAGTGCGACGGGAACCACTGAAGTAGTGACTGGCATCAAGATCGTGAGCCTAGATATTTACTGGGGGCAAGGGAAGGGGTTCTGATGCAGTTAATAATAGCATTGGTTATTGCTATATGCTTGTTCCCGACCATGACATTAGCAGCCATTGCCGAGCTAACCGGCCAACGTGCCACAGCGACGCAGTGTCTTAACAGCGACTCATGCGCTGTTGCCTATCCAGGCAATGTCACGTCCGGCGATTTGTTGGTCGTAGGTGGTAACACGTATGATACTGGAGGAACGACCGGGTACACCGTTACAGATACAGTTGGTACGAGTTACACGGTCTTTAATTGTACAGCCTTAACCGGCAATCCTAATGCAACACCGTTTATTGCGGTTGGCGTGGCAGCTGCTACGGGGGCCAACACTGTTACGGTAAACCCTACACTGGATGCTAGCGCCAACGAGATTATTTTCGGTATAGGTGAGTTTTCCGGGACAGCTACAGCCGGCATTCTAGATGTAGATGGTGGGTCGTCCACCGGGTCAAGCACAACCCCATCGGATGGTTTGACAACGATTACAGCAAACTCTGTCATTTTAGGTCTGGTAGGCTTTCAGACTTCTTCGACCGTAACACCAGGGGGCAGCTACACAGAAATTTCTGAGAGCCAGGGATCGTTGAATGGATTCAACTTTGTCAACCGTATGGCGACGACTGCTCAAGCCTATACGGTGGATTGGACACTTGGGACAACTCAAGCATGGTCTGCTTGCACCGTGTCTATTAAACCACTCTCCTCGGCGCGTCGGCGCATGGCCCCGTTGGTGTTCCAATGATATTTGCGTTGTTCTTTATATTATTGCTGCCCGTCTCAACACAAGCTACTACTTATTATATTTCTCCTAGCGGCAGCAACGCCAACGCCGGCACATCCTCCGGGACGCCGTGGCTTACGTTTGCCTATGCGTTGGACCCAACAAGAGCTTCCTGTGGAGACATATTGCTGCTTCTCGATGGCACCTATGGTGCAGGCACATCTACCGGGCAGATTGATCTAAATGCACGGGTATGCACGCTTGGAGATGAACTCACGATACGTGCCAATACTCAACGACAGGCCAAGATTGTCGGTGATGGGACAGGGTATACCGTACGTGTGAGGGCCAGTGCTTATATTGTACTGGATGGTTTGTATGCAGTATCGACGGACAACAATTACCGTCCCGCTGATACGGGAGAACTTGGTATCGTGATCTCGGTTGAGACGAGCAACCATGTGACTGTGCGAAGCAGTGTGGTTGCCAACCCTAATCGCTACGGCAACACCAGCGCCTACCAGGTGCATACCTCACAGGATGTTCTTCTAGAGGACAATGAAGCCTACGTGTTTCATCGGCACTGTGTTCTAGGTTGGGTTTCAGAGCGTGTAACCGTTCGACGACAATACTGCAACCCGCGCGGCGGGAAAATCTCAGGTGGGTTTAGTGTTGGGGGCATGCCGCTTGGGAGTGGAGATTCAGTATTTTCGATGTACCCATGCAAGGACTGCATCCTCGAAAATGCTATCGCTGATGGTACAGAATCACCGATGTACCTTAATGAAATGAACGCAGCATTTTTTGGCAGTATTCCAATGAGTGGGCCGAAGATCCTTGGTTCGATCTGCTACAAATGTAATGCGGGGAACGGCATTTATCCAAACAGTCGTACGTCGGCAGACCTAAACCATACCCCACAAAATATCACGATCAAGGATGTTGCTATTGTTGACTGGGCCTCAGCAGCTCGCGCTATTCGTTGCTCTGACTGTGTAAATACCACGATTGACCATGTCACAGTACTGGCAACGGGAACGACCGGCAATGGCATCCATGCCGAAGATACAGCGTTTGGTGGCACGGCAGCCCAGAACACAATCACCATCACGAATTCCATTGTACAGGGTGTGACGACGACCGGGTTCAGCGTGTCCGGCTACAACACGTGGAGCGGTGATGAGCTGCATTCATATAATAACGGCACCGCTTACAGCCCTGCACTTCCGTCGAATTGGACCAACGCTGCGACTACTGACCCTCAGCTTGGCACCTGCAAGTTGTGGGTACCAGCCGGGGCAGCAGCAAAGGGAGCCGGCACAGGCGGCAGTGATATCGGCGCGACAGTCCTGTATCGCTATGTTGATGGAGTCCTAACAACTACGCCGCTGTGGGACACGACGACAGGTGAATTTCCACACGGCGCTGCAACCGCCGATGGTGTGAATCGTGTCACGAGTACATCTATTGATTCAATCCATACCAGGCTCAACGTCAACGCGGGTGGGTGCTCATTCCCGACAGGTTATGGAGGTGGTGGCGGATCGACAACGGTCGTTAAAGGCACAACTGCGGCATCTGGATTGACCACTACGGCTACCCCATTGGTTTGGAACCACACAATCTCCGCAACACAAGATCGGCTGCTTGTCTGCATTGGACTACGAGACACAGCAAACAACGTAGGGTCAGTGTCTAGTATCGATGTCAGTGGACAAGCGATGACGCTGGTGAAACGTCAAGCGACGACGGTAGCGGCGAGGGCTGTGGAGATGTGGTCATTGGCAAGTCCTACGGCTGGAACACGCACGATTACTGCCACACTTACCGGCAACATTACCGGGGCACTGGGTCGGTCGATGGAGTTTGATGCTACCAGTGGGCTCAATACGGCGGTGAGTGATGTACCCGTATTGGGTGACACCACACTCAGCATGACGGCGCCGACAAACACCAACGAATTATTGGTTGATTGTGGGGTGTCGTCGAGCAGTGCAACATGGACTACCGGGGTCGATCAGACAGCCTATGCCTCATTGTCGCATGCTACTCAGACACTCAGGCTAGAAGCCTCCACGCAAAATGGCTCATCCGGTGGAGTGCTTGACGACTCTGTTGGGTCAAGTGTGTATATTGCCGGAGTCGGCGTCTCGCTTATCCCTACAACACCAGACCCGCCAGGAACCGCCGTGCTTACACAAACTGATTATTTGCTGGTCTACCCTATCGGCACTGAAGCCGGAGCATTACCAGTTAAGTACTGGCTAACAGATACCAATGCGAAAAATCTGTCTATTCATATCCAGCCGACTAGCTCTGTGCGAGTACGTGCCATGATCACTGGTAGCGGAGCCACCACGTCACCGTTTGGTGTGGCCTTGTATTGTCGAAAAGACGCTGATAGTTATACAAAAGCAGTAGACAGTTTCGGTGCGAATGTCTTTCGTCTCTATGGTGCTGGTGCAACACCGGATATCCCATCCTCATTGACCCCTACCAGCAACAGGCTATGTAGTGCGAGTTGTGTAGTAGGAGCCATGCTGCGCGATCAATCTTCGAGTTTTACCGTCCAGGCACTCACAATAGGCCAGTCCATCGAACTGGACACCGTAATCTATATCATCGCATCCCCTGGTGTTACGGTTAATTGCCGATATCAGAAGGATGATGGCACAGCGCTAAATGTATACACTAACACTGCAACTATGATCATCGATGAACCGGCGGCAGGGGGCATGGGGTTCTAATGACCGTCCAATTCTGGCAACGGCGCTGTCCAGGATGCGCATCGGTCCTCGAAAAGTACGCCGCCGCGATTCCTTGGAAATGTTGGCATTGTGAATGGACTACGGAGGATCGTTCTCGTTCTTATGTGTGGGATGGCGTTAGCCAAAAGCCCGGAGAATATACAGGCGAACATCTCTGAAGGTGAACAAATGCGAATCCTGAGTGAGCGAGCGTTAGCAGTCGTCACAATCTACCAAGAGGCGCAAGGCGAGGACTACGCCGGGAAGGTGGCTGTCGCGGAAGTGATTCGTAACCGCATGAATAAAAAATATGCAAGCGACGGGACAGTAGCCGGGACAGTCCTTCGACCGTTGCAGTTTAGTGGGTGGAACGCCAAAGACCCAGGCCGTGTTCGAGCTGCCAAGATCGACGACGAGGACGCGCTTGTGAAAGACTGCACGAAAGCTTGGGATGCAGCCATGGCTGGATCAAACACCGTGCAGGGGGCCGTCCTGTACTACAATCCCGATCCGCGCCTTGTGCCTGAAACGCCGGAATGGGCATTGCCTGATAGCGCGGTGGAAACGGCGCGTATCGGGCATCACGTCTTTTTTGTGCCAAAGCAAAGAGGGAGCGCACAGGTTTGACCTGGCGTATCAGCCGGTAGCGCCGATTGCAGGAGAAAGGTATGTTATGGCATGGTCGAACAGCCTGACGAGAATCGTGAATACGGCCCTACCTACAAGTCCCTATTTCTTAGTGCTTGCATTATTATTGGGTCTGCTTTTGGGTGGTGGTTTACGAATTTTATATCCGCCATCGAATCACTTCATACCACCTACGAGCGTCGATTTACCGAGTTGGAGACAAGGGCACTTCGAGAAACCTGGGAACGAACCGCGCTCCAACGTGAGGTGGACGAGCTTAGACGCACAGCGAAACATGAAATAAAATAGGGGGTACCATGGAAGACGTAATAGCTATGTGGAATTTTCTACAGTCCCCGACAGCCGGCGCAATCTTTGCGGCATTGTTCGCACTGAGCGAAGCCCTGGCCTCGATCCCGGCGATTCAGAGCAATAGCGTATTCCAGCTCATTCGGAGTATCATCGGGAAACTCACCAAGAAGCATTCGTAAGGAGACGACCATGAAGCTCACCGTTGTACTGTCGTTACTCATTTCATTGACCGGCTGTGCGTCGTTCGTGGAGAAGTGCCACGAATTCAGTAAATATGTCGATATCAAAGCGATTGATTGTGCCTCTAAAGACAAGGCCACAGAGACAGAGAAGAAGTAAGTCGCCATACTAGGCGATCAACGGTATCCATATTCACCCCATTAGGCCACGCTTAACCTAGCCCTATCGCCTTAGCCCGTTCGCCGAGGCCGTTGATTTGCGCGGCAGTGCGGAGCGCGTCGATAAATTCCGCCTGTTCTACCGGCGTCACTTTCGACCAGGCTAGAGTTTTCAGTTTGCGCTCTTGCTTCACAACCCCCATCACCTCGCGCAAATCAGGGTCTTCCTGCACGGCATGGAGTAGCGTTGCCCATTCGAGCACATTCAATCCAGATGGGGCCGGAGCCGTCTCTATGGCTACGTCCTGGCCCTCTGGGAGGGGAGGGGCAGGATCGGCAGCCGACGACTCCGGCTTTCGCATTCTCTCCAGCACACTCGCTGCGCGATTGGTGGCGGCTTGCTGCGCCTGCCCGGCGCCACGCGGCTCATGATCCGCTTGCATCCTTTCTTCATGGGTATAGACCCCGGATAGTTCGGCTGGGAACGCCTTACGTAGAGCCAATGCCTCCGCGCACTTACCGAGCATGAGGAACGGCATTTTCTTCCACATCGTCGTCGGTTGTCCCTCGCGCGTCGTTTGGACATATTCCGTCCATCTCGCCGAGGCAGAGAACCCGCATCGCTGACCGTCAACCATCTTATAGACCGTCACACTAGCCGTCTCAGGAAACCCTTCTGGACCTAACTGATAGTTGGATTCATCGCTCCCAACGTAGCGGCCTGTCCGGTCGGCAATTAACCGATAGCCGTCGATGCCTGTCTGAAACGAGAGGACTTCTTTTTTGTCTGCGCTGCTCCAGCGCTTAATGGCATAGATCTGCTTCATGAGCGGGTCTAGCCCTGTCCGTTTACAAGCATGGAGAAACAAATCAAGCTCAAGATCGGTCGCACCTTTAGCAACGGTCTGTTTGATCAGGTCTATCTGCTCTCTGCGCAACAGCCCTGTCTCATTCTCTCGCATCGCAACAGTGGTCGTCATAATGTCCCCCTATTCCTTGTCAGGCTTGAGAAGAAATCTCCGTGACCCTGCACGGACTTCAGTCACACAACAGGCCGCATGGATGTCAGGATAGTCCACCTTCAGTTTCTCAATATCCACAGAGATTTTGGTACTGGGCGCCGCTTGTTTCCAGGTGATCTGCCCCAACCCAGGCAACACTGCAATTGAGGCGCCCTCTCCGCGCTTTTCTAGATAGAGCTGATACGCGGACTTGAACGGAGAGAGCCCGACGACCACCGCCGCGTCACTGCCACCGATGCCCCGCTGTCGTTCAATATATTGCTGTGCTGTTAGCATTATTAACTCCTTAAGAAGCTAATCGAAATACTCCGCCGTCGTATCATGTGCGCGCGCATCAAACCGCTGTTGATCTCCCCTGAACCGCCCTGAACGATGCTCCATGATCCAATCTTGCATAACCCCACACGCCCATTTATCCGGCGTTGTGTCGCTTTTCTTCGCCTCTTCCACGATCCGCAGAACAACGGCAGGGTCGATAATTGTAACCTTACTCACATCCACCTTTGCTCCCTGCTCCAATGGGCGCGTCAACAAGCACCCACAGGATTTCTTCCCGTCGTTCAACTCGCCTGAAGTCGCCGTAGTTGTCCCGCCACACTCGCACGTACAATTCCACACAACCTTTGTGTACTTCCGTTCGCTGGTCGGTTCGCCAACAGTGAGGAGCCCGTACTTCTTGCCCGTCAAGTCCTTTGCGCGGCGATGGAGCGTCATAAACCCATCCCTTTCAGCTTCTTAATAAAACCATTCCCCATCCTTGTACTAGTCGCCGTCTGCCGCTTCGTATTGCGAGCAGGAAAGAATTTCGTTACCACTGGTTTCCGGTTCACGAGGTAGCCGGAATCGTGGCGCGGCAGACCATGGAGCGTGTCGTCGGTGTAGCTTCTGAAATATCTCATTGTGCCTCCTAGAGATTGAAGAGCCCCCATCCAGTAAACAGTATCGCCACCATCCACCGGCATTTTCTTACCTTTCGCCGTGACACACCAAATGATCGGCTCCCCACATGATCGGCATTCCGCTTCATTGTCCTCCGTAACACGAAACGTATTCCCGCGATCTGTGGCCACTACTATTTCGTCACCTTTCATAGATTGTTCTCCTTCGTGTCTACCCGCACGTCAAACCGGATCTTTTCTTTCCCTGAAAAATACCCGTCGGCATACCGACCTTGCTCGTATTTGTCCGGCGAGAACTTCGGCAACTGCTCAAACGATTTCGCGTCCTGGAAACCCTGCCGCTCAGCCCTACTGCCCAGCTCTTGCCTGATGAGAAATTCTAGATGCTCAGTGTATGAGATTGACATGTGCTCACCTCCAATGAACAACTACAGCAAGCTCTGTACCACAATACGGCATGTTGATTATTCAATAGGTTGTATCGACCTATCGTGATCATTCCATGTAACTATGTGGCGCTTTTGCGCCTCACTGTGGCGGAATGGCGCTCAGCGACACGCTGCAACGCGGTCGTTTCGGCTGTACCGAAAACGTGGTCCACGTTACGCTCCTCACTTGAGCATCATCTTGCACTAGGCCAAATTTCTCGATGAGGTGACACAGCGCATCGAGTAACCCCGGTACATCCCGGCGGATATTATATCCTGGAACGTAATCGACGATCATGGAGACTGGGCCATCGAATTTCACAGCGTGTCCACCGGATAAAATTTGTCTATGGAGCTGATCCATCGCCCCATCCCGCCACAACTTGACCCGCTTCCCCGGATACCGCTTGCCTGTGCGCGTAATCTGCACGGCGTTCTTCCCACTAGGAATCTGCATGCGCAGAACGAATGTGAATGGTTGCGGCATACCCACGCTAGC
>ERZ1292625.1064-Hain-H41-01um-R1-1064-length-35911-cov-8_pt1 | contig 35911 bp, 42 predicted proteins | sample MGYA00564400_ERZ1292625 | MGnify/ENA primary metagenome ERZ1292625 (study PRJEB36523, sample SAMEA6512639) | groundwater metagenome | collected 2019-01-08 | study: AquaDiva: Metagenomics assemblies of 32 groundwater samples
CGCTTATTATGCATAGTATTACCTAGGTGTCAATGGGTTTGTGCAACAGGCTCTTTACAGTCCGATAATGGTTCGGCCGGTGTTCTGTAGGAAAAAGAGGCCGACGGGACGCTGAAAACGCCTGCGTATCGTCTCATGAAAATCAGGAGGGACTTGGAATGAAGAAGTTGCTGCTAGCAGGAATCGGGACCCTGTTCCTTGCAGGATGTGCGACGGACGGAAGGAACCCTAATGTCGGAGTGGGCGTATCGGTCGGGAACCCTGCGCCGGAACCGGTGATCGTTGCGACCCCGCGAGGCGGCCCGCCGTCATGGGCACCCGCACATGGGCGGCGCGCGAAGGAAGTCCGGTATCGTTATCAGTACTATCCGTCGAGCGGCGTCTATGTGAACGTCAGTACCGGGAGCTATTTTTACATGAATGGGGGAAGTTGGCAGGTAGGGATGACGCTGCCTTCGACCCTGATGCTCGATAAGAGCAACTACGTCAGCCTTGAGCTAGAGACCGATAGACCCTACCTCTACTATGAAGAGCACAAGGTGAAGTACAAGGGAAATGGCCGTCCAGACAATCCAGGGCGGGGGAGAGGAAATGGGAAAGGGAAGGGCCATGGGAGAGACAGAGATTAATGCGCCGGTATTGTGAGAAAGCAACACGCTAAGGCCAAGGGGTGAGAATGCCCCTTGGCTTTTTCGCTTAGGACCACTACGCGACGAACCTTCACCGCTGCCACGTCAATCCCGCACAATCCGCACAGAGCCAGACCTCACAGAGTACGTCATCCTCGACATAACAGAGACACGCCCAGGCCCGTTCCGACTGGCAGAACTCACAGAGCCGTTCCTTTGCATGCTCCCGACAGAGCCAGGTTTTCCGCGCCCGGTCGTAGGTGGAGGCCTCCCGCCCTCAGCAGGCCGGTCCCGAGAGGCTCGGCAGTGATCCTGGACATATTGGCCTGATGACGTAACGGCTCAGCCGGTTGCGGGAGCGCTGACTCGGCTGATAGGCCTTGATCCAGATAACCGGCGCGCCGTAATCCCTGCTTGCGGCTCCCCGTCGGGGGTAGGGACAAATCACGAGTACAATCGTATTTCGATTTCCGCCACTCCCCCGCAGAATGGGAGCCGGATCAGTGTGCAATTGACGGCAGGATAGCTGGGGGTTCGTTCGAACCCTACGGTGGACGATTACGCAGGGGCAGTCACCGGCGATGCCTCGGTCCTATGTAGGCATGTTCAACTCTCCAGATGAGTATGATACGTGGCACCGATTTCAAACGGTTTCAGCCGCCCCGACTTTTGCTCGGTGGCGAATCTGAAGAAAGTCTTGATGCACCGGAATACGGTACCCCCCGTCGGGCGTGGCGAAGTTGGCCTGGAGGTATGCTTCCACGTCTTGCCTGGCGGGCGCACATGTAATATCCAGCAAGTTCAGCATAAATTCGGCGACGGTGTAGGCCTTGCCGAGGTCTGGTGTCTCGACGTGCGCAGGAACCAGTGTGGTCACGACCTCGTATCGATCCCCATGCTTGGCTTGGAAGGCGTCGGCAGCCCGGTGCAACTCAAACCGGTGGCCGAAAAAGTGATGCACCATGTTCATGCACCCACTCTCCCGGTGCTGCAACACCACGATAGTCACGCCGGCTGGCGCCATCCACGAGACGAGGCGTTCCAGGTGCGCCAGCCAGTCCTCGGGAGGAATGTAATAGAACGTGTGGGAGCAGAGGACAAGATCGCTCTGGACAGCCGGTTGAGCGGCCAAGATCGGCAGGCCAACCGCCTCGGCGGTCGGGAGCGTCTGTGCAGCTGGTCTCGGAGATAGACGTTCGGCTCGATGCCAATGGTGCGCGTAAAGGCCCCGGCAACGCCTTGGTCACTTCCCCATTCCCCGCGCCTGCGTCGATGAAGACTCTGCGCGCCGGCAATCTATCGACCACCTCTTGCAGCCATCGCTTGGCGTTCCGCTTCTGATCCGTGTGGTCGAGGAAGATTTGAAAGGCCTGTTTGTAGGCCTCTCCTTGCGAGTCAAACGTGCGGATGCGTTCTTGGTGCGTCATGCCGCGCCCTCTCCTTGGCAGTGACTCCAACGTAGAAGGGCGCCAGTATACGCTCTTGTGGGCCGTTTGTGTCGTCAAAGGCGTACAGGCCTTTGTGGGGTGAGCCCTCTGCGTTGCCTGTCGCGTGCATGGTTTTTGTTTCTTCTTCATCCTTCCTGGTAGCCCTAGGGCAAATGGACGGCCAAGCTGACGCATCGCCGCCTTCTGCGCGGATGGAGCAGGGTTCCCTCTCACCCGTTGCGGATAACGGACGGATGACAGGGTGCGACTGATCTGATCGATTATCGTGAGGCGAGACCGCTCGCGCTCCCTCACGTGAGAACGAAGTTAAAGACGAACAAGCCGTTAGTACAGACTGAGCAGGAGTGAGGCAGCCATACTGGCATTACACATCCAGAGCTTCACAATGAACCGATGCGCTCAGTGGCGGGCGAGAGAGCTCTGTGTGATCGGGGCCAACACGACCAAAATTTTCTCACAGATGTGGGACGACCAGGAACAATTACTCGAACAGGTCGGCATGTGAGCCGGTACGCTCCAGGTACAGGAATTCATCATCGGTTCTGTAAATCAGGAGCCAGTCGGGAGCAATGTGGCATTCCCGGTGATGTTTCCAATTGCCGGAGAGGGCATGGTCTCTATTTCTGACGGGCAAGACCTTTCGAAATTGTAGGAGGTCAACAATGACCTCGAGCGCGTCGATGTCCTGTCCTCGTTTTTTGGCCACCTTCAGATCTTTGAGAAACCGGGTAGTGGGCTTGAGGATGAGCAATGTTTATACGCCCGTATGGTTTCTGAGGGCGCGGAAGGTCTTAAAGGAAGGGAGTTTCTCCGGCTTGTTCGTTTCGTCCAGGGCGGCCATGGTCGTGGCGTTTGGAACGATGACGGGGAAGGGAATTCCCTGATGGAGTTCGACCTGAGCATAGAACAGGCGGATAGCTTCGGCTTCAGTGAGGCCCAGGCGATCGAAAATCTTCACGGCTCTCTTTTTGAGTCCTCCATCGATACGGGTATTAATCCGGTCTGACTTCGATATGTGTGCAGCCTTGCTCATGCGTCATGATTGTACGCCATTTGTCGTACAAGTCAATAATGATAGCCCGGAGATCCTCTGGCACCGCGACATCGAGACGACGCTTCGGTATGCCCACCTTGCACCAGCCCGCATTATTCATGACGGTTCGTCGCGAAATCGCCGAGTCACGTTGCGAGACCGGCGCGCGGAGCCGGGAGGATCCAAGGCGTACTCGTGCAGTACGTTGAGGATCCGAGGGGCGAGCCCGCCGGCCGAAGGCCCGTCGCAGCAGTGAATCGGCGATTGCAGCAGAAGTGCTCATGAATAATGCAGGCGACCACATCTTCGGGACGCAGTGAATCGAGGAAGTCTGGCTGGAACCGTGACCAAAACCGTGACCAGCCAAGAGGAGAAAACGGAAGAAAAGATGCAACCTGTTGATTATATGGTGCGCCCGGAGGGACTTGAACCCCCAACCCTCGGATCCGAAGTCCGATGCTCTATCCAATTGAGCTACGGGCGCGCGCCGGTATAAGAACCATGTTACCGAGGGGATGTCAAGAAACGCGGAGCCCAGCCGTGGCAGTCACCGGTAGAAGGCTCGAAACCTCAACCGGCTGATCCATGAGATATCAGCTGCAGAATGCGTTCAGCAACCTCGGCAGTCGATGCGCCATCGGTCGAGACTATGTGATTGGCTGCCGCCTGATACTTGGGTGTGCGTTCGGTCAGTACGTCCCGAATCTCCTCGGTGAAGGACTTCGTGCCCGTCAGCGAGGGGCGCTGGGTATCACCGCCAATGCGACGCGTGATCGTCTCCACGGTCGCGGTGAGCCAGACCAGGGTCCCGGTTCGTCGCAACGCTTCCACATTCTCCGGCCGCAAAATGGCACCGCCGCCGGTATCGATGATCAACTGGTCCCGGGCGGCAAAATCCCGGCAGACGGCCGACTCCAAATCGCGAAAGTGATCCCACCCGAACTGCTTGACGATTTCAGGCACGGACAGCTGCGCCCGCTTCACGATCTCCGCGTCGGTCGACACCACGGTGCGATCCAACTTGCGCGCCAGCACCTTTCCAACCGTGCTTTTGCCGGTCCCACGGTATCCGATCAAGACGAGATTCATGCGGGGGCCCATGCCCTGACACGAGGATGTTGTACGGGCTCCTGCTGGGGAAAAGCGACCGCCGTATTAACCAAAGCGGGACTCCAGGACCCGTCGCATGACATCGGCCGGTGCCGGCTGTTTCGTCCACAGTTCGAATTGCAGCACGGCTTGATTGAGGAACATCTCCAAACCGGAAATCGTCCGGCAACCGGCCGCCTTCGCTTCCTGCAGCAACTTCGTTTCGCGCGGATTGTAGACAATATCCATCACCGTCAGTTCGGGCCTGAAGAGATTCGTCGGCACACAGGACTCCTCCACACGAGGCGACATCCCGACCGGTGTGCAATGAATCAAGGTGCGCACGTGCGGCACCCAGTTCCGAAGCATGTCGAGCGTGAGCGGGCCATCCTCGATAGGGATGTTCGTCTTGTCTCGCAAATCCTTCACCAATCTCTGCCGCTCAGTCTCTTCGATCCCGAGTATCGTCAACCCGGCGATGCCTGTCCCCGTTGCCAGCGCAAAGGCAATCGCTCGCGCTGCGCCCCCGGAGCCCAGGATCAAGACCCGATGCCCGTCGAGCAACGCCCCGCCTTCTTTCAACGCGCGCAACGCCCCCGACGCGTCCGTGTTGTAGCCCTTGAGCTTGCCCTCTTCCACGACGATGGTATTGATCGCTCCGATATGCTTGGCGGTGGGCTCGACTTCATCGAGAAACGGAATGGCCGCCACTTTGTGAGGAATCGTCACGCTGAATCCTCGCGCATTCCCCAAGGCCCGCACCCCTTTCAGCGCATCGCCGAGGGCTTCCACCCGAAACGCCAGGTAGACCAGATCCAGCCCCATCTTCTGAAAGGCCGCATTGTGAATCGCCGGCGAGAGGGAATGTTCGACCGGATTGCCGATGATGCCGCACCATTGAGTCTGAGTCGTGATGTCCATACGCAAGAACCTTCTACTTCTTGAGCGCGACGTTCAGGGCCACATACTGAGATCCTTGCACCTGATACAGCACCGCCACATGATCGTCTTTCTTCAGATCCTTCACGGCCTTCGCCCCACCGTCGAAATGGGTTTTTTCATTGGCAACGAAGGTAAATCGGCTTCCTCCGCCGTCTTTCTTGACGGCGAATTTTCCGGATGTCGTATCCACCGACATGATCGTGCCCACGAATTCCGTCCCACCCTCCGCTCGGGCCGGCGCCAGGCTTGATTCCAGCACCCCGTACAAGACGGCAGCCAAAAAGAGGACCGGGATTATAACCGCGTTGATACGTTGCACGGCGCTCATGATCGCCTCCTTGCTTCCGGCGACTCTGTGTCGCAGCATCCGTCCGGAGGTCGTCGTCCCAGGCCGCGACAGGCCGTCGCCTTCTGTTCCTTACCCCTTGCTGATGGTCATGCCGCCATCGATAGGGAACGTCGCTCCGGTCACCCAGGTAGCCTCGTCTGATGCAAGGTAGAGCGCCATCTTCGCTACCTCTTCCGGCTTGCCGGGCCGACGGATGGCGTACTGGGCCATGATCGGTTCCAGGCTGGCAGGATCGGCCATTAAAGGCGCTGCCATGGGCGTGTCCACCAGACCAGGATTCATGACGTTGCAGCGGATGTTGTCCTGCGCGTAATCGACCGCGATGGACCGCGTCAACGAGTCCAGGCCGCCTTTGGACGCGGCATAGGCCGACAGACCGCGAATCCCGACCAGGCTCGCCACGGTGGAAATGTTGATGATCGAGCCGCCCCCGCCCTTCAAGAGTTCCGGAAGCACGGCGCGGGTCATCCGGAAGACTCCCGTGAGATTGATGTCCAACACCTTCGCCCAGGTGGCATCGTCCGTTTCGTGGAGCCGCTTGCCGAAATCGCCGATTCCGGCGTTGTTCACCAGAATATGCAACTTGCCGAAGGTGCGCAGGGTCTGCGCGACCACATCCTGCACGTGGGCCTCATCCGTGACGGATCCGACCACCGCGAGTGCGCGCCCTCCGTTCACCCCGATGCCCTTCACCACCCGGTCGAGCTCTTCCTTCCGGCGACCGGTGACCACGACGGAGGCGCCTTCATCCGCGAACAGCTTGGCGATCGCCTCCCCGATTCCCGCATTTCCGCCGGTAATGATGGCCACTTTCCCCTGTAACCGATTCATGTCTGTGCGTCCTCCCCCTCGTGCGCTTCGTCATCCTGCTCGCCGGCTGCCTCCGCCTCGACCGGTTTGCTCGGACGAGACCACCAGCCCTCTTCGACCTTTCTTGCGACGGTCAGGAAACCCGAATGCGCCACCATGCGATGATCGGGCCGGACACTCCGCCCCTGAATCGACCAGGTCCGCAACAACGTTTCAAAGGTTTCGATCATGCCGAATACCGACGTGCGCTCCAACGCATCCACGGTTTGCATCACCTGTGGGATGGTCGGCACGAAACTCAAATAAATGCCGCCCGAGCGCAGCACTTTTGCCGCATGCGGCACCACCTGCCAGGGTTCCGGCAAATCCAGCACCAGGCGATCGAACAAGCGGCCGTCTTCCAGCACATCGATGCCCTCGTAGGCATTCTTGCGGCAAGGCATGAGGGTGGACACCGGCCCCATATACCGCTCGATGTTGGTTAATGCCGTCCGGGCAAAATCGTCCCGAGCTTCGTACGTAACGACCAGGCCGGTCGGCCCCACGGCACGCAACAACGCCATCGTGAGCGCTCCGGATCCGGTTCCGGCCTCGAATACCCGCGCGCCGGGATAGACATCCGCCCACATCGGGATCAACGACAGGTCTTTGGGATAGAGCACCTGCGCCCCGCGAGGCATTTTCAGGACATATTCCCCGAAGGTCGGCCGTAGCGCGAGAAACCGTTTGCCCTTCGAGAGGGTCACCACGGTGCCGTCCGGCTTGCCGATGAGCTCATCGTGCGGAATCGTTTCGCCGCTGAAGTGATAGATATCCCCGGCTTTCAATGTCAGGGCATATTGCCGGCCCTTTTTGTCGACCAGATGAACACGTTCGCCGTTTTGTAGTTGTGACATAGTCCGGCATTCTAGGAGACTGCCGACGGGTTTTCAACCGAATCACCGATGACGCTCTTCCGGCAAGCCGCTTCGTCGCGCCTCTTGACACTGCAAGGAGCGGCCCTATCTCATCTCATGGGCAATCCGGATTGCCCCTTGTCTCGTAATACCACTGAGTGACTGAGTCGAGAGCAGGGACGAACGACGGTGAATCCTTTTTTTACCCCCCTGTCTCTAATGATGTAGCGGACCAGGCAGCCTCTCCAAGCTGTACCATAAGCGAACCTCCCCAGGACGGGGAAGAGGGGTGACAACAATGAAAGATGCGCTCGCGATTCAAGACGATACAGACCCGACGGTTGCGGCTGAGGTGGACCCGGATGCCGATGACCCTGAAGCCAGCACGCTGCTGGACAGCATCGTGCAAGGCGACCAGGCGGATACCGAAGTCGACTCCGAGGACAGGGCGCCTGAGAAGCCTGCGCGCTCAGCCTCTTCGCCCTTTCTCCTGGAATCCCTCTACTTCCGTTCGTTCGGCGAACGCGCTCTGCTCGAACGGGATGAAGAGATTGCCCTGGCGAAACAACTTGACCTCGGCACACGCCAAATCCGGCAGACCCTTCAACAAGCGGTCAAAGCCGGCCGCCGCCTGAAACGAACCGACCGCACAACCGAGTGCCTCCAGACACTCAATACCGTGCGCCGTCTGAGCGGTCTCTCGGCGACCGCGCTCAATCAAGCGGAACGTGCACTGGAAGATCTTCAACTGGACGCCACCACCGGTGGCAGGGTTCCGGCCTCGGTCCGCAAGGAACTGGATGCAGCCTTGACACAATTGAAAGCCTCACGCATCACCCTGGAAACGGCCAAAGACGAGCTGGTGCGCTGCAACCTTCGCCTGGTTGTGAATGTGGCCAAGCATTACACCGGACGCGGCCTGACCCTGTTGGATCTGGTCCAGGAGGGCAATATCGGATTGATGAAAGCCGCCGAACGGTACCAGCACCGGAAGGGGTTCAAGTTCAGTACCTATGCGACGTGGTGGATCCGGCAGGGCATCACCAGATCCCTGGCCGATCAGTCACGCACCATCAGGATTCCTGTGCACCAGACGGAAGCTTCGAACCGCATTCTCCGAGCCTCGCGCCGTCTCGTCCAACAGTTAGGACGACAGCCACGCCTGGAAGAAGTGGCCTCCACCATGCGCATGCGACCGGATCGCCTGCATGAGACCATTCAGGCCTTTCAGGAGCCGGTGGCGCTGGAGCATCGGGTCGGAGATGGCGGCACGGAGCTCGGCGAACTGCTCCCGGACCAGCAGGCGGTCCCGCCAGACGCCCATGTGAACCGCACGGAGCTCACTCGTGAAATGGACCGCATTCTCGGCACCTTGACCCCCAGAGAGCAAACCGTCATCCGGTTGCGGTTCGGGATCGGGGAAGACCAGGCGCGTACACTGGAACAGGTCGGGCAGCATCTGTCGGTCACTCGCGAACGGATTCGGCAGATCGAAGCCAAAGCTCTGAAGAAACTCAAGACCCCGATGGTCAAGGAAATGTTCGCGGCCATCAAGTAACCACGGCAGGCTTCACATAGCAGCGCGATACGGGCGAGGGTGACACCTCGCCCGTGTTGTTTTAGCCGCGCTTTCGCCATGCATCCTATTGTGAGAGAATGCGGCAACGGAGGAACGGCTCCCCCCTATGCTGACAGCCCCCTATAGTCGCCACTCTGCCGCCCGACCCCATCGGACACGATGGCTCGTCTGGGGACTTCTTTCCTGCTCCATCTTTATTCTCTGCACGCCGGTGAACGGCGCCGGCCATCCCACCAGTGATTCGACCTCACTCACAGAACTATCGGTACCCGCCGTCGTGGCAAAGGTCCGTCCGTCGGTCGTGACCGTGCTCACGCGTGGCATTCCCCAGGGAGGCTCCCAACACGGGGCCCCGCCGGGCTCCGGCTCCGGCGTGATCCTCGATGCCGGCGGATACATCCTGACCAATAATCACCTGGTGCAGGGCGTGACCAGCGTCGTGGTGGGACTCTCAACAGGCCGGCTCACACCGGGACGAGTCGTCGCTCGCGATTTTCTGCTCGATCTCGCCCTCGTCAGAATCACCGCTCCGGATCTGGTTCCGGCCGAATTCAGCCGGCGCACCTCCTTTGAAATCGGTGAAACCGTGATCGCCATCGGGAACCCCCTCGCCCTGAAGGGAGGCTCCACCGTCACGGTCGGCGTCATCAGCGCACTCGATCGCTCGGTGCTCACGCCGGAGGGAGAGACCCTGTACGATCTGCTCCAAACGGATGCCGCGATCAACCCGGGAAACAGCGGCGGCCCGTTGGTCGATCGATACGGTCAGGTCGTGGGCATCAATGTCGCGATCGCTCCTTCCGCGCAGGCCATCAGTTACGCCATTGCCATGGAGGCGGTGACGCCCCATCTTCAATCCATGATGGATCGCGGCTCCGTCCTGCGGCCGGACCTCGGCTTGATACCGCTGACGATCACCCCGAGTGTCGCCGCGAGCTTCGATCTGGAGAGTGACCGGGGCATCCTCGCGCTCTCGGTGGATCCGGCCAAACCGGCCGGGCGAGCCGGATTGCAATCCGGGGATGTGGTGACCGCCATCGATAACCATCCGCTCTACAACATCGGAGATTTCTGGCACGCCGTGAGTCGCGCAAGCGACCAGATGTCGTTTCAAATCACCACGCAAGGGAAAGCCGGCACGGGCACCATTACTGTGTCACGACCCGGTCCGGCAGGGCCGTAACCTATGAAACTCGATCAGCCCATCCAGACGGAATCCGCGCACCCGATCTCGAAGGTGCCTGCACAGGCTCAGCCGCCCCGAGCGGGCATCCTGATACGCTGCGAGCCCCTCCCCTACGAGATAGCCTGGAGTCTGCAGCGTGCCTGCCGGACTGAGCGTGCGGCCGACCGTTGCGAGGATCTGCTCCTGCTCCTGGAACACCCTCCCGTGTTTACCGTGGGCCGCACGACGCAAGACCAGCATTGGCCGGGAGAGAGCCGCCTGACGCAGGAATCAGGCATCCCCGTGATTCACACGGAGCGCGGCGGGTCGATCACCTACCACGGACCGGGCCAGTTGATCGGCTACCCCGTTCTCCGCCTTTCCGATTTCTGTGCCGGACCGAAGGCCTATGTGCAGCGCCTGGAAGAGGTAATCATCGACACCTTGGCCGAGTGGGGGATTGCCGGACATCGCCGGGAGCGCCTGCCTGGAGTATGGGTCGGAGGGGACGACCCGTCGAAAATCGCCTCGATCGGCGTGCGCATTTCGCAAGGCGTCACGACGCATGGTTTCGCGCTGAATGTCTGCCTGGACCTGGCGCCGTTTTCTCACATCGTCCCCTGCGGAATTGCCGACTGCCGAGTGACATCCATGGCGGCACTCGTAGGAGAAGCGCCCGAGATGGGCACAGTCCAGGAGCGGCTCGCCGCCAATTTTGCTCAACGGTTTCATCTGGACTGGACCGCACACATCGGACCGGACCGGTTCATGGCTTTGATGGAGACATCACCGGCGACGACTCAGGAACCTTTCTCTCCGCGCGCTACTCACCAGCAAGGAGTCACGTGATGAACGAATTCGATACCCACACCTTTCGGCTTGCCGTCGCCCAGTTTAACGAAGCGGCAGAATCCATGCGCCTCGACACCAACCTGCGTGAGCGCTTAAAACTGCCGCAACGCTCCCTGCTGGTCAGCATACCGGTGAAGATGGACGACGGGCATGTGGAAGTGTTTACCGGATACCGCGTCCAGCACGATTCCGCGCGAGGCCCCTGCAAGGGCGGCATCCGGTATCATCCGGACGTGAATCTTGGCGAGGTGGCCGCGCTGGCCATGTGGATGACCTGGAAATGTGCCGTGGCGGATCTTCCCTATGGCGGCGCGAAAGGCGGCGTGAAGGTGGATCCAAAAAAGCTGTCCCGCGGGGAGCTGCAACGCCTGACTCGTCGGTACGCGGCGGAAATTTTCCCGTTGATCGGCCCGGACAAAGACGTCCCGGCACCCGATGTCGGCACGGACCAGCAGGTCATGGCCTGGATCATGGATACCTACAGCCAGCAGGTCGGCTATGCCGTGCAGGGGGTCGTCACCGGCAAGCCGTTATCGATCGGCGGCAGCCTGGGCCGGGAGGAAGCGACCGGTCGCGGTGTCTCCTACGTCACACTGGAAGCCTTGCAGCACCTGAAACTGGACGTCTCCAAAGCGACCGTCGCCGTTCAGGGGTTCGGCAATGTCGGATCGAATACCGCCCTCATCATGCAACAAGCGGGCGCCCGGGTCGTGGCCGTGAGCGACGTCGGCGGCGGATTGTACAACCCGAAGGGCCTGGACATTGCCGACCTGCTCCATCGCTATCGTGACAAGCACGAACCATTGCGCGAGATCAAGCTGGGCGAGTCGGTGACCAACGAAGAATTGCTGCAACTCGATTGCACGGTACTGGTTCCAGCCGCGCTCTCCGAGCAAATTACCCAGGCCAATGCATCCAAGTTGCGCTGTAGAATTCTGGCGGAGGGCGCGAACGGGCCGACGACGCTGGAGGCCGATCGCATCCTGACCGACAAAGGCGTGTTTATCATTCCCGACATTCTGGCGAATTCGGGCGGAGTGATCGTCTCCTACTTTGAATGGGTGCAGGACGTGCAGCGCTTCTTCTGGAAAGCCAAAGATATTCAAGACCGGCTGCAAGACATCATCACCAGTGCCTTTCATCGAACCCTGCGGTTCTCCGTGGAGAAACGGACGACGATGCGCATGGCCGCGTTGATATCGGGCATCGATAAGGTAGCCCAGGCGCATCTCCAACGCGGCCTCTACCCTTAGACGACAGAATGCCGAAGACCTCGCTCATGCCATGACACGGTACATACTCGCGGCGATCGCCGGGATCTGGATGGCCGACGGCCTCGCCTTACTGACGGTCCCCCTGCTCGTCATCCAAAGAGTTCAGGAGTCCCTCCTGCACAGCCCACAACTGCTCCGCTGGGAGGCTGCCGGTATCGGCCTCGGGGCTCTTCTGATCCTCTGGTCGGGGCCGATTCCCTATCAGCCGTTGTGGTGGATCACCGGCGGCGCCATGATCATCAAGGGCGGCTTCCTCACATGGGGACCCGCCGCATGGCGCACGCCGCTGCTGGATTGGTGTTTCGCCCGCGAAGCCATCGACTACCGGTTCTTCGGGCTATGGTTGTGCATGCTTGCCGTTCTGCTGCTGCATGCGTTAGGGTTGCTCCACCGGTAACTACAGCTTACAGCGGGCTTTGATCGAGACCATCGTCATGACTCACCACACCATCGCCTCACTCTGGGAAGAGCACAGCCGAGAGGGCTGGCCGCGTTTTTCCAGCCCGAACGAAGGACAATTGATGACGCTGGATACCGTCATCGGAGGATGCGCCGTGTTTTACCTCGACGGGCAGACTGAAATGGACAGTCAACGCATCGCGATACTCCAGGACTGCGTCGCCGACCTCGATACCTTGCTCGATGACCTGACTGAAGATAGCTTGGGCTACTTTCAACGACTCCGCCGACTCGCGGCCGCCCTCGTCCAGTTGAATCAAGCGACCTAACCGCGACACCGCGAGGAGCAGCGGGGACCGACCGGTAGGCCTGCCCCCGCTGTGTGTTCCCTACGGCACCTCGACGATATCTTTCTTCATCGGACCGAGAAGCCCCAACAATTCGCCTTTCTCACCGGCCGGCACGTTAAACTTGTCGAGCGCGGCGACAAGATCCTGAACCAGGGCTCCAAAGTCCGCACTGCTGATTTGCATCCCCAGGTGCGTACTTTTCATATCACGGCCACGATAGCTGCAGGGGCCACCCGTCGCGCCGCACACTTGATCGACCAAGTGTCCCTTCAACTTGGGGATGTCCGTCGTAGCAAAGCGGCTGTTAATCCGCCCATCCGCCGCCACATTGGCCACAAATTGATCGACCACCGCCGTAATGGCAGGCTTTCCTCCCAAACGGTCATAGAGGGACTTTGTTGCCGTCACACCGGCCGCCGGGCGCCCGGCTCCGTTCAGGCTCCCGGTATCCGCGCAACCGGCCAGCACCGCCAGTGCACTGAGTACAATCGCCCCCACTCCAACACTTTTCGATACCATCATCCGCCCCCCCTTGTAATAAGTGACCGACTGCTGGCCCTCCCGACCCACCATGAACCGAGATTTTCAATCAGTCGCACCGGTTGACCCCAGACGATAGGGGAGATATGATCTATTCGTCTAATATATTGTTTTCATATGTCCTATAGCTGCTACCTATAGCTGGAATTAGAACCGTCATGGAATTACGTCAAATTGAGTATTTTATGGCCGTGGCGGCCCACCAAAACTTCAGCCGCGCGGCAGAGCATGTCCATGTCTCCCAACCTTCTTTATCGATCCAAATCGGTGGCCTCGAAAAGGAACTGGGCACACGCCTGTTCGACCGGCTCGGACGGAAAGTCGTCCTGACTCAGGCCGGCGAGTTGTTCCACGTGCATGCGGAGCGGGCTTTGCGGGAGTTGGATCAGGCCGAGCAGGTGGTGCAGGAGCTGCTAGGCGCAAAACGGGGCCGCTTGGTGGTGGGCGCACTCTCGACGGTCAACTCCTACCTCATTGCCCCACTGGTATCCCGATTCAAACAACGCTTCCCCGACATTCACTTGCAAGTACATGCCCAGGCCTCGGCAGATGTCGTGAGTGGGCTGCTGTCGAATCGCCTCGACATCGGGATCTGCTTACTGCCGCTGACGCATCCACAACTGACGACCGTCCCGCTGCTTGAAGAACGATTGGCCCTCGTGGCCCCGGCAGGCATGAACATCGGGAAACGTCGTGCGCGCATGCAAGACCTCGCACGGCTTCCCCTGGTCCTCATGCCGGTCGATTATTGTCTGCGCAAAATGGTCGAAGCCGAATGCGCCAAGGCGGGTGTGCATCCGCAGGTGGTGCTGGAAATGAGTTCACCCGAAGGAATCCTTCAGGCTGTGGCGGAGGGAACGGGAGCCACGATTCTTCCCGAGCTCTACGTCCGCTCGCGACTTCCCGGAATGGATCTACAGCTGATCGATCTCTACGATCCCACTCCCCGTCATGCCGTCGGCTTAGCATATCTCACGAAGCGACACCGCGGACTGGCCGCTGAGGAGTTTGCAGCGATCTGCCACACGACCATGCGGGACCTGCAGTCCGATCCCGAACGGTCCAGGCGGAACCGGCCAAGAAGGCGTGCGGCAGGACAGAAATAGCATCCCCTCAATCCGCTCACCGCTCCAACTGAAAGACCGGCCGCGACCTTGAAAGTCAGACTGCCCCTTGGATAGAATGCCATGTTTCCTAAGTCATCCCCCCGAAATCCTATACCAACTGTCAGAACGGTGTGAGTTCTGAGGATCTGTTCCAAGGAGGCCTTCATGATGCAACGCAAGTGGGCGTTCACAGCCTTGATGGCGACGATGGGATCCCTTTACCTCGCTGCCATGGTGAATGCCGGGCCTTATGAACTCAGCAAGGACGACTTGACCGATCCCAAGGGGATTGCGAGCCAGGATGTGTCCCTCTTTGGAATCAAGTTGGGGGATGATGAAGGAAAGGCGCTAGACGGGCTGGTCAATGAAAAGATCCCCGGCATCAAGGCCGAGCAGGAGGCGACGTTTATTTTCCTGCTCGATCAACGCAAACCGACCGGCCCGATGGCCGGGGTCCGAGTGCAGGACGGGAAAGTCGATCTCATTTTCATCAACAACCGCTTTGCTTATAAAACTCGTGGGATCTTCCGCAACGTCCTCAACAGCGAGAGTCCGGATGATGTGCGCAAGTTGCTCGGCAAAGAGGATTACGGTGATGAAAACGTCATGGGCGCAATACTCGCCTATGACAAGCAGGGCTTCCAGGTCAACTATCTCGGAAAAGATGTGAACGTGGAGTTCTCGCTCCCCCACTAAGACTGCCCGGTCGTCTGTTCAGCTCCGCCGTTACGTGTCCCCTCACCACCTCAAGCCATGAAGACCTGTGCCCATCTTCCGACGGGCACAACCTTGCCCCGCTTGCCACAGCAAGACCGATAGTTGCGAAGCAACCTGACGAAAACCAGCGGAAGTTACCGGACAAGACCGGCCCGGCTGTCACTAAGCCGCAGGCCGTAGTTGATGAGGCTTGTCGCCGTGTTCCAGCGACGCTTGGAATTGAGAATGACGAGCAGCAGGTCGCTGCCGTCTTGGGAAACTTTTGCGATGAGGCATCGCCCGGCTTTGGACGTGAAGCCCGTCTTGACGCCCTGCACTCCTGGAATACGACCCAGGAGCCGGTTGGTCGTGCGCAGGACGTAGGCCCGATGCTCATTGATCGGCATGATGATCTCCCGCTCTTCACGCACCAATTCCTTGAATACGGGGTGGTGCAGGGCGATCTCGCTCAGTTTCGCCAGATCTTCTGCCGTCGAATAATGTTCCGGCGCATCGAAGCCGCACGCGTTGCTGAAATGGGTATTGTGTAATTCGAGCGCCGCGGCCTTGGCATTCATGAGATCGACAAACCGGGCCTCATCCCCGCCGACATGCTCACTGGCTGCCAGGCAGGCATCATTTGCAGACACGATCAACATGGCCTTCAACAAGTCTTCCAGCCGAAAAATCTGACCGGTCCGCAAGCGCAGGTGCGTCTTGTGTGCGCGCGCGGCCTTGGGGCTGACCGTCACCTCGTCATCCAGATGGCCATACTCCAGGATGACCAGGGCCGACATGATCTTGGTCAGACTGGCCGGCGACAACCGCTTTTCACTTTCAAATTGGTAGAGGGTGGTTCCCGTCTTGAGCTCCTTGAGCAGAATGCTATGCGCCGGAACATGCCGCCACCGGAGACTATGATTCGCTTGCTTGGCGGACGGAACCGGCCGCGGATCGAAGGGCACCGTAATGACTTCATCGTCGACGTCGCTGTCGAGGGCCAGCGCCTGACCGCTCCAGAGGCCGAACAACAGAGCCAGGATTCCGAAGGCACCGATCGAAAGGGTTCGATGTAAACGATTCATGGAGAGGGTCGCACTTTCTTGTGACGGACAGACGGAGTCTGACGTTCACAGGGTATAGGTTTCTCGAACCTTCGTGCCACGCAGGCTACTGGAGATCACCTTATGAAAGAATCGGAGCAAATCGGCGAGATCGATCCAGAATCCGCAATTCAGGCAACGGGCATAGAGACGCCGATTCATGAGCGTGTAATGCCGCTCCACCATCATGAATCCTTTGCATTTCAGGCAGTGCATCGCCCACCCCTTGCCCCTTCGAATCGGTGTCGTGGTCGACCCAGCGCATCTCAGGCCGATACCGACGTCGTCACTGTATTTAGCGGAGTCGATTGAGGATCAGGGCAAGGCAGCCGGCCAACAACCCGCCCCCGAAGACCGTGGTGCTAAAGGAGAGGATCGCGCCCGAACTTCCCGCCGGGTTGGTCCCTGAGACCAGATCGCGCACCCCACCCTGAACCATCAAGACTGCCAGCGTCGTCAGGCAGCCCATGCAAAACCACCACAAAAACGATCGCACGAGCCCCCGCGTTAGTAGCCGAAGATAGCGCAGACCCTTGTCCGGCAACCTTTTCGAACTCTATCCGAGCCCTATTGAGGTGTCAAGCAAACTGCCTATCTCCTCTTCGGTTGAACCGGCGCAAACCTGAATCGCTCCTATTCGCCCAGGCGACCGGCCTGGGTTTGTCTCTTTCGCCCGTGATGCAGGAACACCGACACACTACCCGCGCCGTTATCGGCCGTCACCAGACCAGGCTCTTCCATGTTATCGGCAGAGACACGGTAACTCGCCACGGCAAAGGGTCCGTTCCTCGTACGGTAGTTGCGAGGCGGATAATGAAACGTGCCGTCGCCTCGCCCGAAGAGAATGGAGAGATCGGTCGATTGCAGATTCACGATGGCCACATCCGCGATATGATCGCCGTCGAAATCGTGCGCCGCTCCGAAATTCGGACTGGCATCGGCGCCGGAATCCTTGCCGGGCCGGAAGGTGGCATCGCCATTGCCCAAGAACGTCGTGAAGCTGTCCCCTTCGCCGTTGATGACTAACAGATCGGGCAGGTGATCATTATTGAAGTCCGCGAAGCTAACGCCAAGCGGACGTCGCCCTGTCTTATAGTCTTTAGGATCCCGAAACGTTCCGTCACCGTTGCCGATCCACACAGATACGGCACTCAACATCGGTCCACCATTCGTCACGACCAAATCCGGCTTGCCGTCCCGATTGAGGTCTTTTAGTGCTACGGAGGTGGGTGTATCGCCGTATTCATATTGAACGCCGGGACGAAAGTTTCCACCGGCGCTCCCGAGAAAAATCTTCACTTTGTCGTTACGCAACGCCACGGCCAAATCGGGATGCCCATCACCGTTCACATCTTCGCTGAATACAGAGACCGGCGTGCGATGGACCGGATACTGCGGCCCATCTTCGAACTTCCCGTTGCCTCGTCCGAACAGGATCGACACCTGATCACTCCCCGAGCAGGCAAGCACCACATCGAGCTGGTCATCGTGATTAAAGTCGTTGATGGCCAGGGAGCGGGGCTCCTGACATACCTTCACCTGAACCTGATCTCGAAACGTGCCGTCGCCGTTGCCGAACAGCAGCGAAATCGTATTGCTCGATATGTTGGTCGTGATCAGGTCCGTGATTTGGTCGCGATTGAAGTCGGCCGTGGTGACGGTGGTCGGATTCTTACCGACCGGGTAACTGGCAAAGTAGTAAAAGGGGTCGGGTGGAACGTAGGGATCGGCCTTCGAACAGGCGGAAAGCATGATGAACCCGGCCAATAACAGCAGTCCGACACCGAAAAACGACCGAATCTTGATGCCCCGACGGTCGGCGGTCATATCCATCTCGATGAAAAAGGCATGACATTCCGGCCAAGTCCATGCTTCGCCGCTCCCGGTTCTCATCCGTTGGGCGGAGTATACAGAGGCCCCTCGGGCTTCGCAACGAATGGCCGGCTCCGAGAACATGCCGCCCGAGAACACGACTACTTGCCGAATGGGCTCGAGCATCTAGGCCTTTCGCCCCTTTGAAAACTTGGAAAGCCTTAGGCTACAATGCGGGCCAAGTGTGGAGGAGGTGCCCATGAGCAAGAAAGTCAATATCCCTTTGTCGATGTACGGTGTGGCGGAAGTGTTGAAGTGGTGTATCGATCGCAATAACGGCCGCGTCAGCGGTGTCGATACGGATGGATTTAAGAAAATGCAGGCGCTCCTGACGGAGAAGCCGACGTCGAATGATTACTTGACACTGGATCAGTTCTGGAAGAAGCAAGTCATGTTGGAACTGACGGAAGACGAGGTGTCGACCATCGACCGCTGTCTCTACGATATTCCAAACTTTGACAACGAACCGCTCCCGCAGATTCGGCACAAATTCTGGCCTGACGCCGTCGGAGCTCACTAAGCCCCGTATCCGCAATCGACCACAATTTTCCAGCAACCCACAGAACGTCGTGCTCTGTGGGTTGCTGCGGGATTGTGCTGTTTGAGATCACACGCCCTACGCTCCACTCACACCTTCCCTTCCGAAGGAGACTGTGCGTAGTCGCCGCCATCCTGCGATAGCCTCAAACATGTTGATGTGATTGTTGGCGGGGAATAGGCCCGTCCAGCCACGCGATGAGGCAGAACGGGCCCCAGATCGACAGGGTCTGAGAAACCGAAACAGATTGATGTTCCTGCTTTAGAGCGGCCCCTCTCCTTTGAGAAACTTCCGGAATCGCCCCATGAGGTCGGCGCCAAGGGTGCCGCCTTCCGGCTTTTTAACCTCGGGATCACTGAAGTGTGAGCGGATTTCCTGCAGGCGTTTTTCCGCCTGATCGTTCCCCTGCAGCCGCTTGGTTTTTTGGAGCGCGGTGTCGAAGGCATCGAAGGTGAGTTCGTTATAGCCGAACGACCGGATGCGCTTCACAGCCTTCATCATGGCCTGATTGCGGAATGTCGTGAGGTGCTCAGAATCGACCTCTTTCAACCCCAACTTGCGGGCTCGACGTTCGGCTGCCTTGCGGATCCCGCTGCGCACGAAATCCGGTGAGGTTTGCAACCGCTTCCAGGCCTCATCGCTCCAGGCGACACGTTCCTGCGGGGCCTCCCACAACTGCACCGCGGTCTGCTCATCGATTCTGGTGAACCCCTTCTCTCGCGCCAGCTCTTCGGTATCATGCCGGATCATGTCGCTCACGAAATCCATGGCAATCGGCGGGGACTCCTTGATCTTCTGCTGCAAGAGCGCCAACGCGCCTTCGGACCATTCCAGTGGAGCCGCCTCCCGCTCGCGGATCTCACCCAAGGCCTCGACCTTCTCAAAGAGATCGACATTGACCTCCATGTGGCCGCCTTTGCGGGCGATCTCGTCGGCGATTTGATTGATCATCCCGCGCATGAACTCCGGCACGGCCGCCAGGCGTTCCTTCGCGGCCGCGGTCCAAGGCAGCTGTCCCTTGGCCATTTGATCGGCAGCCTCAGCCATGCCGCCCTCACCGCCCATGGTCCCCATCATCTGACCTTTGAACTGATCGAGGATTTCTTCGGTGATTTCGGGATAGCCCAACTCTCGCGCCTTTTTCTCAGCCAGGCGGCGGACCATTCCTCGCAAAAACATGGGAGCACGCTCCATTCGCTTGAGCGCGCCGTCACTCCACCGAACCTCTGGGGCTGTTATATTTGAGGACTCTGCCACGGTATCACTCCTGTTACTTATTGAGTAATTCCTTCAGTTCCTTGCCTGCCTTGAAGAATGGCACACGCTTGGCCGGCACCGCAACGGTCGCACCGGTTTTCGGATTACGACCTTCCTTCATCCGCCGGGCGCGGAGACGAAAACTCCCGAACCCTCGGATCTCCGTCTTATTCCCGTTCCGCAGCGAGTCGCGAATACAATCGAATATCGTGTTCACCACGATCTCCGCCTGCCGCTTCGTCAATGTCGTGACCTGCTCCGATACCCGCTCGATAATCTGCGCTTTGGTCATCGTCCCTCTCCTCGTGGGTGGGGCTTACGCACGGATGAATTGCTGCGTGGCCTTACCGATGCGCTCCGGCCGTTCAGAACGCCATCAGGTATTTCAGTTTGACGCCGGTATTCAACTCCAGCTTCGGAAACACCGACGACCAACGTGATTCGATGATATCCCGAAATGAAAACCGCTTGCGAGGCTCCACCACTTTCGGTTCACCTTCCATACCGGCAATGTCCGCCGCGATGTGGATGGCATCGTCCAGATCGCCCAGTTCATCGACCAGCCTCGCCTCTTTGGCCTGGCGTCCGGTGTAAATCCGCCCATCCGCCAGCGGCTCCACATCCGACACCTCTAACGACCGCCCATCGGCCACGGCTTGAATGAACTGGTGGTGGACATCGTCCATCACCGACTGCAGGAGCTTGCGTTCCTCATCGCTCATCTTCCGCAACGGGGACCCGACATCTTTGAAGCGCCCGCTCTTGATGACCACCCCTTCGACCCCGACCTTTTTCATCAGGCCTTCGAAGTTGGCCATTTCCATGATCACGCCGATACTCCCGGTCAACGTGCCGGGATTGGCAATGATACGGTCCGTCGCCGCGGCGATGTAATAGCCTCCGGAAGCAGCAACCGTCCCCATGGAGGCGATCACCGCCTTATTGCTCTTGTTTTTTACCCGCTTCACCGCATCGTGAATTTCCTGAGACGGCACGACGCCGCCGCCGGGACTGTCGATGCGCAACACGATCGCCTTGACCAGCGGGTTCTCGCTGTATTGCTTCAACTCGCTGATGGTCGCTTGTGCATCGAGGATCACGCCCTCGATGCGAATGAGGGCCACACGATCCTGGCTTGAGAAATCGAGGTCGGGGAGGAGCGCGTTCAAGAGAATCAACGCTCCTCCCCCGATCACGATGCCCCAGAAGATACGGCGCAGCAGGCTCCGCTGTGGTCTCACCGCCGTGTCTGCTTGTGGCCCCATGCGGTCTCCCGTCACCTAGGCTTCGGAATCGCTCTGGTTCCGCTTCCGACTTTGCTTGGCCGCACGACCCAGGGTTTGATCGATCCCGCCCTGAGAGGCGTGGAACTCATCGACCTGGCGCCGATCGGAATCCATCTGCTGATCGCGCAAGCTGAGCGCAATTTTCCGCTCATCGCGATCTACCTTGATGATCTTCGCCGTGACGTCATCGCCCGGCTTGAACTTCTCTTCCATGCGAACGTTCGTATCGAGTCCGACTTCGCTGATATGAATCAAACCCTCGACATCGCCATCGAGCTCGATGAAGAGTCCGAAATCGGCGATCTTACTGACCTTGCCGGTGATGCTATCGCCGACCCGATACTTGTTGGGAATCTGTTCTTCCCACGGATCGCGCGATAATTGCTTATACCCCAGCGAGAGGCGCTCCTTTTCCTTGTCGATACGAATAACCACCGCATCCACCTTCTGGCCCTTCTTGAAGAGCTCCGACGGATGCTTGATGTGCTTCGTCCAGGACATGTCGGAAATGTGGATCAGCCCGTCGATACCTTCTTCCAATCCGACGAACGCACCGAAATCGGTCAGGCTTTTCACCTTTCCTTCGATCCGCGTGCCGGCCGGGTACTTCGCCTCGATCATGTCCCACGGATTCGGCGCCGTCTGCTTCATGCCGAGCGAAATCTTCCGGCTTCCCGGATCGATGTTCAGTACGGCGGCTTCCACCTGATCGCCGACAGAGACGACGCGCGACGGATGCCGCACTTCGTGCGTCCAGGACATCTCGGACACGTGGACCAATCCTTCCACGCCGGGCTCCAACTCAACGAAGGCGCCGTAGTCGGTCAAGCTCACCACGCGACCACGGACGCGCGTGCCCACCGGGTACTTCGCCGCCACACCGGTCCAGGGATCTGCCGACTTCTGCTTGAGGCCCAAGGAAATACGGCCGGTTTCACGATCGTACTTGAGCACGGTGACTTCGACCTTGTCGCTGACCTGGAACAATTCGGAGGGATGCCCCACACGCCCCCAGGACATATCCGTGATGTGCAGCAATCCGTCGATGCCGCCGAGGTCGATAAACGCTCCGTAATCGGTGATGTTCTTCACCGTCCCCTGAATCAACTGACCTTCCTTCAAGGTCGACAACGTCGTCTGTCGGCGACGGTCGCGCGTCTCTTCCAACAAGACCCGTCGGGAAACGACCACATTGCCACGGCGATGGTTGATCTTGATGATCTTGAGGGGAAACGTCTTGCCGACCAGCCCATCGAGATCGCGGACCGGATGCAGATCGATCTGGGAGCCGGGCAAGAACGCCTTGACGCCGATATCGACCATCATGCCGCCCTTGATACGGGAAATGATCTTACCTTCGATGCTCTTTTCTTCTTTATGCAGCGTCTCCAATTCCTCCCAGATTTTCATCTTGTCGGCTTTTTCTTTGGAGAGCACGAGATTGCCGTCCGCGTCTTCACACTCTTCGAGATAGACCTGGAGGCGATCCCCGACTTTCAACCCAGCCAATTCTTCATGCGAGAACTGGTCGGCGGGAATCATGCCTTCCGACTTGTAGCCGATATCGACCACGATCTTGTCCTTGCCGATGGCCACGACCATGCCCTCGGTGATGGTCCCCTCCTCAAAATTACGGAAGGTTTCCTCATACATCGCCGCCAAGGCGTCGCGATCCAGCTTGGGTTCACTCTGCGGTGTGACAGTACTCATGAAAAGGTCCTCGTCCTCCGGCTCGTGCCGGGTGCTGATAGTGAGAAAAACCGAGTCTTACTCAGCGTTGCAAGACTTGGCTGTTGGTGGGGCGGCGGGATCGTGGGGCTGCCCGGCGTTGGCCGGCCATTCCCCCGGCATCGGAACCTGTCCGAGCTCCGCGATCTTCGCCATCACCGTCCGACTGACATGTTGATAAAACGCTTTGCCTTCCAACCGCGCGGCATCCGCGGAAAAGTCCAGCGGTTCTCCATAGGCCACCGTCACGCGACGAAATCTCGGCCACTTGGCGCCGGGCGGCAGCACCTCGAACGTGCCGCCGATATGCGCCGGCACAACCTGACAGCCCGTCTGCGACACGATCACCCCGATCCCCGGTTTGCCGGGCTTCAGCGCACCGGTCATCGTGCGCCCCCCTTCGGGGAAAATGGCGACGGCCTTCCCCTCCTGAATCAACGAGACCGCTTTGCTGAACGCATCGCGATCGAGACGGCCGACCCGTAATGGAATCCACCCCAGGGCCTGCAGCAGGCCGTTGAGCAGCGGCATCGGAAACAAATCGTGCCGCCCCATATACCAGACCCGGCGGGGAATCCCGCACCCGAGCAGCGGGATATCCAGATAACTGGCATGATTCGAGGCAATCAGGAATCCGCCTTGCCGCGGCACAGCCCCGACGGTGCGATACCGGAAGCACAGCCACCCGATGGTGCGAGAGATGACCCACAACAGGCCATACAGTGCCGAGCTCACAATCTTGCCGTGATCACAGCCAGCATGTGCTCAACGACGGCCTCTGCCGGCATACTCGACGTATCGATCCGCTCAGCATCGGGCGCGGGAATCAGCGGCGCCACGGGTCGGGAACGATCGCGATCATCCCGCCCGGTCATATCGCGTTTCGTCTGATCGAACTGAACCGAATGGCCCGCCGCCACCAGCTCACGATGTCGTCGCGTCGCCCGGACCTCCGCATCGGCCTCGAGGAAAAATTTCACATCCGCTTCCGGAAACACCCGGGTCCCGATGTCGCGGCCCTCCGCCACGACACACCCCTCGACGCCGATCTGCCGTTGCACCGGGAGCAGCCATTCCCGAACGGCCGGAATCGCCGAGACCATGGACGCCAGTGCCGTCACTGCGGGCGTGCGCAATTCGCCGGTGATGTCCCGTCCATCCAGCAACACGTGGGATTGCTCGGGGCCACAGGCCATATGCAACGTCGTCTTGGGTAGCAGCGCCGTAATGGCAAGCGGTTCTTCCGGAGTCAATCCCGCGTCACGCACCTTCCACGCAATGGCGCGATACAAGGCGCCTGTATCCAAATAGAGGTATCCAAGCCGCAAGGCCAGAAGTCTGGCGACCGTACTCTTGCCGACCCCCGCCGGACCATCAATGGCGATGATCAACCCGCGCTTCCCGCAGCTGGATGTGCCCGGTTCACCCACGTAATCCTCGCACTATAGACGTTTCACAGAATCAGTCAACAGTTCCAAGAGCTTACGATCGAAGTTCGGGAACGACGTCTCGATGCAAGCCGTGTCCTGAATCTGAGTCGGCTGGGCAGCGGTCAGGGCTCCGATCGCGACGGACATGGCCACGCGGTGGTCGCCGTGACTCGCGCAAGTCGCCCCCGTGAGCGTGCCGTTCGCACCCTTGCGCCCCAGCCCCTGTATCACCATGCCATCCGGCCGTTCCTCGATCCGCGCGCCCATCGCCCGGAGTTCAGCCGCCATCGTCGCGATACGGTCGCTTTCTTTGACTCGCAGCTCTTCAGCTCCGGTGATCACTGTTTCACCCTCGGCCACGGCCGCGGCGACACACAGAATCGGGAACTCATCGATCGTCTGCGGAATCTGTTCCGGCCCGATCTGAACTCCCCGCAGCGGCATCGACCGTACGCGCAGGTCCGCGACCGGCTCCCCGGCCTCTTCACGAGGATTGAGCACCTCGATGTGTGCACCCATCTGACGCAGAATGTCTAACAGCCCGGTCCGGGTTGGATTCATGCCGACCGACAGCACGGTCACATCGGAATCCGGCACAATCGAGGTGCCGACGATGAAAAATGCGGCTGCGGACAGGTCACCCGGCACCACCACGGTTTTTCCACTCCAGCGTATGGAGGGCCGCCCTTCGATCCGAACCGTACACCCGTCACGGTGAAAGGGAATTCCGAAGTAGGCAAACATACGCTCGGTATGGTCACGGGAAAGCCGCGGTTCTGAAATAGTCGTCAGGCCATCGGCATACAACGAGGCAAAGAGCAGCGACGATTTAATCTGGGCGCTCGCGACCGGGGACTCGTACGACATGCCCTTCAACCGGGTCCCGGTGATCGCCAAAGGCGCCAGTTCCCCGCCCTTTCGTCCGGCAATCGTCGCCCCCATGGCTCGCAAGGGTTTCACGACACGTCCCATGGGACGACGTCTGATCGATTCGTCTCCGGTCAGGACCGTGAAGAAATCCTGGCCCGCCAACAACCCCGCCATCAGACGAATGCCGGTTCCGGAATTGCCGCAATCGATCGGGCCGAACGGCTCCGTGAGACCCCACATGCCTTTGCCATGGACCGTCAACCGCTCCGGCGTCTCTTCGATTCGCACGCCCAGCGACTGGAACGCGCGCATGGTATTCAAACAATCTTCCCCGCGACAATAGTCGGTGACCTGGCTCAGCCCCTCGGCGAGGGCCGTCAGGATAATCGCCCGATGGGTAACGGACTTGTCGCCAGGAACCGCAATCGTGCCCTTCAGCGGACGGCCCGGCGTAATAGTTAAGGATGCCATGGCAGCCTAGCTCTTCCCCGATGTGCGAGGGGTGAGTTGTTCCCGTTCATACTTGGCCTGATCCAGTTGCTTCTCGATCCCAGCGGCGTCACCGGCCGCAATCAACCGTTTGAGTTCGCCGAGATGCCGCTCGTACGTCTCGATCAACGACACCACATTGTCCCGGTTCCACAAAAAAATGTCTCGCCACATCTCCGGGGAACTGGCCGCGATTCGCGTGGTATCGCGTAATCCGCCGCCGGAATGGCTGGCCAGATCGAGTTCCGGCAAACCATGGTCACGCACGTCGGCCAGCGCCGTCATCAATGCAAACGCGGCGACATGCGGCAGGTGACTGACGGCACCGAGAATCTTGTCGTGCAGAAAGGGATCCATATCCAACACAATCGAACCCGCGAGTTCCCAGAGAACACGAACCGTTTGAAGCGCCTCCGGATCGGTCTTGGCCGTCGGAGTCAGAATGCAACGCGCCCCTGAGAAAAGAGTCTCTGATCCTGCGGCCACCCCGGTCTTTTCCTTGCCGGCAATGGGGTGCGCACCGACGAACCGCACCGACGGCGGCAACAAGGCCTCCGCGCGTGTCACCAGCTCACCCTTGACGCTGCCCACGTCACTGACAATCGCGCCCGGCTTCAGGCAACCGGCCCATTCCCGTAAATGTCGCTCATAGGTATCCACCGGTGTCGCGAGCAGCACAAAGTCCGCCCCTTCGACGCCTTCGCGCGGATCCGACACATACCGGTCGATGGCGCCCACTTCGACGGCTGTCTTGAGATTTTCAACGCGTCGCCCGATACCAACCACGGAATCCGCCAGCTTCTGACGGCGCAGGATCATCCCCAGCGAGCCGCCGATCAGCCCGACTCCGACAATCGCCACCTGTTTGAAATGTGGTGCCATCATTGAATGAGTGCGTATCTTCAACTCGCCTGCACGGTCGACGATCACGTTCGTAACGGTGATCAGATCGTCCGGTCGACTGCCGCAGCAATTCTCCGCAAATCCCCCATCAACTCCTTGAACTTCGAGGGCCGGATAGACTCTTCTCCGTCGCAGAGTGCACATTCAGGATTGGAATGCACTTCGATCAGGAGCCCGTCGGCACCGGCCGCGATCGCCGCTTTCGACATGGGGGCTACCAAATCCCATTTGCCCGTCGCATGACTGGGATCCACGATGACCGGCAAATGCGACAGACTCTTGAGGGTCGGAATGGCGGCCATATCCAAGGTATTTCGATACTGCGTTTCAAACGTGCGGATGCCGCGCTCGCATAACATGACATTCCGGTTGCCGCGGGACATGATGTATTCAGCGGAGAGGAGGAATTCCTTGATCGTGGCCGAGAGACCGCGCTTCAACAGCACCGGCTTATCGTAGGCCCCGACTTCCTTGAGCAACTCGAAGTTCTGCATGTTCCGGGCGCCGATCTGGATGATGTCGGCCTTCTCAAGAAACAGCTCGATATCGCGGGTGTCCAGGATCTCGCTCACCACCGGCAGGCCGGTCTGTTTTTTGGCTTCGACCAAATAGTCCAGGCCTTCACGCCCCAATCCTTGAAAAGAATAGGGCGAGGTGCGCGGTTTGTATGCACCGCCACGAAGGACGGTCGCGCCGGCCGACTTGACCTCGTGGGCAATACCGACGGTCAGTTCCAACCGTTCGACCGCGCAGGGACCGGCCATAATCGTGATTTTCTTATCGCCGATTTTGACGCCGTTCACGTCAATGATCGTGTTCTCTTTCTTAAACTCCCGGCTGACCAGCTTCCAGGGAGCCAAAATCGGCAGGACACTTTCGACCCCGGGCAATGCGGTCAACGGCTGATTGTGCAGGATGCGATCGTCCCCGATCACCCCGATAATGGTCCGCTCCTGGCCGGCAGAAATATGCGACTTCAGTCCCAACTCGCGAAGCCGGTCGATAATGTGGTCGACTTCCCGCTCCGACGCGTCAGGCTTCAAGACAATAATCATGATCTCGTCTCGCTTTCCTTATCGAGCGGCGCGCGTCACGTCCGCAAGCGCGCTCAGGAACAGTTGATTTTCTTCCGGAAGGCCGATGGTCACCCGCAGCATTCGGCCGTCGATGTGGCGGACGATGATGCCCTTCCGCAACAGCGCGTCGAATACCTCGCGACCATCTCTCCCGACATCGAAATAGAGAAAATTCGTTTCACTGGGCAAGGCCTCGAAACCCAAGGTCAACAAGCCTGCCCGGACCTTGTCCATTTCCGCATGGTTGAGGGCCCGACTCGCGCCCACATGTGCCTCGTCGTCTAACGCCGCCAACGCGGCGCGTTGCGCCATGCTGTTCGCATTGAAGGGTGGACGGATTCGATTCAGGTAGTTCGTAATTTCCGGCGTGGTCATCCCGTACCCGATCCTGAGCCCGGCCAAGCCGTAGATCTTGGAGAATGTCCGCAGCACGATGACATTGCGACCCGCGTTGACATAGTTGAGCGACTCCGGGAATTCCGGATGCCGGACATATTCGTAATAGGCCTCGTCGAACACCACCACCACATGATCGGGCACACGCGCCATCAACGCCGCCACCTCAGCCTTGGTCGCCATGGTGCCGGTGGGATTGTTCGGATTGCACACAAACAGCAGGCGCGTCTTGTCGGTGATGGCCGCTGCCATGGCCGGCAAATCGTGGTGCCAATTCTTCTGCGGCACTTCCACCGCCACACCGTGCGCGGCCTTCACCTCCATCTTGTAAATGACGAAGGTGTGCTCAGCCATCACGGCCTCATCACCCGGCGACAAAAAGGTTCGCGCAAGCAGGCCGAGGATTTCGTCCGAGCCGTTTCCGAGAATGACGTGATCCGGCGTGACTTTCCACCGTTCGGCCAAGGCTCCGCGCAAACGAAACGCCCCGCCGTCCGGGTACCGATGCAGAGTCGGAGCGGTTTCACCCAAGACGGCGAGCGCTTTGGGCGACGGGCCGATCGGGTTTTCATTGGATGCCAATTTGATCGCGCGCGGGAGCCCTAACTCTCGCTGCAGCTCTTCGATAGGCTTTCCAGGAACGTACGGGACAAGGGAGGCGATATCGGGATGCACCTTCAATGGCATGGCGTGACTCGGACCTCTAGGAATAGGCGGGATACGACCCGAGAATCTTCATAAAGAGACAGCGGCTCTTCACCTCTTCGGCCGCCTTCTTGACCCGTTCTTCATCGATATGCCCCTCGATGTCGACAAAGAAAATGTATTCCCACGCCTTCCGGCGGGAGGGGCGCGATTCGATCTTGGTCATGTTGAGGCCATGGGAGGCAAACGGACGCAACAAGTCGTATAGCGCACCCACCTTATCTTTGACCGACAACATCAGCGACGTTTTATCGCGCCCGGTTCGCTCCGGCGCCTTCTGCGACAACACCAGAAAACGCGTGAAGTTGTTGATGTTGTCTTCGATCCGGGCCGTGATGACCTTCAGTCCGTACAACTGGGACGCCAGTTCGGACGCGATGGCTGCAGCCGACGGATCGTCGACGGACAGTTCAGCCGCCCGTGCCGTACTGGCCACTTCGGACACCGGCACGTGAGGCAAATTCGTTTCCAACCAATTGCGACATTGAGCAATGGCATGCGGGTGCGAATAGATCCGCTTGATCTCTCCTGCGACCCCGCTCTTGGACATCAGGTGATGCGCCACTTCCTGCAACACCTCTCCATAGATGAGCAGACTGGAATCGACGAACATATCCAGCGTGTGATTGACCACGCCTTCGGTGGTGTTTTCGATGGGCACGACGCCAAAATGGGCTCGACCACGCTCGACTTCGCTGAACACATCTTTGATGCTGTTGACGGGAATGTATTGGGCAGACGACCCGAACTTCTGCATGCAGGCCATGTGCGTAAAGGTCGCTCGCGGGCCGAGATAGGCGACCTTCTGAGGCCCCTCAAGGGACAACGAGGCCGACATGATCTCTCGATACACCGCCCGGATGGCATCGGTGGGAAAGGGACCGGTATTTTGCTTGCTGAGGCGTTCAAAAATCGCCGCCTCTCGAGCCGGCGTGTGCAGATGCGCTTCCGCATCTTTCTGTTTCTTGAGTTTTCCAATTTCGATCACGGACTTCGAGCGCTCGTTCAAGAGGCGCAAAATCTGATCGTCGATCCGATCGATTTCCTGGCGATGTCCTTGCAGGTCATCAGACATGACGGGGGGACTCCCTCCTCGCGACACCTGCCTTGAGAGAAACGAGGTCGCGAAACGATTCCAAGCCAACGGGATGAACTTGGACAAGTGAGTATCCTACAGGAGCCGGCGAGGGCATTGCAAGGATAGGTGTGGGGATTCAAGGAGTTGTAACGGATGTGTCGTCACCGGAGAGGGACAGAAGGTCTTTCTGTTTTTTGAAATGGTCGAAGGCCAGCCTGGTCGCCTGCCGGCCACGGCCGGTGCGTTCCAGAAACCCCGCTTGGATCAGATACGGCTCATAGACGTCCTCCAGCGTGCCCCGGTCCTCTTGCACCGCCGCCGCTAAGGAATCCGCCCCGACCGGTCCGCCGTTGAACTTCTCAATGACGGTCAGGAGAATGCGCCGGTCCATCTCATCCAATCCGGCGGCATCGACCGCCAACCAGACCAACGCGTCCTGCGCCACCTGCTTGGTGATACGTCCACCGGCCTTGATCTCTGCATAGTCCCTGATACGTTTAATCAACCGATTCACGATGCGCGGTGTGCCGCGAGCCCGGCGAGCAATTTCCGCGGCACCTGCCTCGTCGATCGGAATATTCAGCAGCCGTGCCGACCGTGTGACGATCAACGTAAGTTCCTGTGACGAATAAAACTCCAGCCTGTGAACCAAACCGAACCGGTCCCGCAACGGCGACGTCAATGCCCCGGCCCTGGTCGTGGCTCCGACCAGCGTAAACCGTGGCAATTCCAGCTTCACGGTTCTCGTGGAGGCCCCTTGGCCGACCACCAGATCCAGTTGGTAGTCCTCCATGGCCGGATACAGGGCCTCCTCGACAGAGGCGGGGAGGCGGTGGATTTCGTCGATGAACAACACATCCCGTTCCTGCAAATTCGTCAAAATCGCGGCCAGATCCCCGGCATGGCTCAGGACTAAGCCCGAGGTCGAGCGAATCGCCGAGCCCATCTCCTGCGCAATGATATGCGCAATCGTGGTCTTTCCGAGCCCCGGCGGCCCGTAAAAAATGGCATGGTCCAGCGCCTCACCACGGCGTTTCGCCGCCTCGATACAGATCTCCAGCGATTCCTTCATCCGTGACTGGCCGACATACTCCTGCAAGCTGTGTGGGCGCAGCGCGGCTTCAAGGCCACGTTCGTCGTCGGTCAATTCATTGCTCACTGTGCGGTCAGACATGGGACGGTCCTGTTGAACCATGCGTCGGCGTTATCTGCCGTCGGGTGCGGGCCTGAATTTTGGCGGCGGCGATACGATCCCTTGACCTGGCGCAGCCGTGCTGCCGCAATCAGGCGGGCACCTGACTCCACCCTGACCAGGATCCGGCATGGTGGATCCCATGTTTTGCAACTGACATTGCGACACCAGTCCGCCATCTACAGAGCCGCAACGCGAGGGGACGTTCGAACGCCCCACTTCTACATACCCTTCGGGACAGGTGCCGCAGACGGAGAGCATGTTGCCCCCGAGCGGCACACACTGCACCAGGGTCGGCTCGCCGTCTTTGCACAGTTCCGGCGCATGGGTCACACCGGTGGTGGCATAGCCCTCCGGGCACATTCCGCAAGTCTTGCGGATGCTCTTCGGCTCCTCCACACCATCGGTCGCTCCGGCTAACCCGGCCGATCCGGACGAGACCATCGCGGCCATAATGACCAGCCTCACCGTGCCCACTAACCCGCGACTACCCCACCACCTGCGTAACGACTTCATCATGCGTCACCCCTTGGCCAGGTCTTTGAGTGCCTCACGAATCACGCCTTCCAGCCCCTGCGCCATAGCGCCGGACTTCTCGATCCTCTTCAGCGCTTCTTTCACATCCGGTTGCCGATAGCCCAAATTCACAAGGGCCGACAGGGCGTCCTCATAGAGCGGATTCGCAGGTCGTCCGCTCCCCGGCGCGGCCGGTTCGCCTGCTGGATGCAAGCGCGCGACCTTGTCCTTCAATTCCAACGCGATCCTCGCCGCAGACTTTTTCCCGATCCCGGACACCGTGCCCAGCTTCTCAATATCACCGGCCTGGATGGCGGAAAAGAGATCGCGGACCGAGAGGGTGGACAGGACACTTAGTCCCAATTTTGGGCCTATGCCGGAGATCCCCGTCAGCAACAGAAAGGCTTCCTTCTCCGCGGCGGTCAGGAACCCATAGAGCTGAATCGCATCCTCACGCACATGGGTATGGATGCTGAGCGTCACAAGCTCATGCTGATTAGGGAGAGAATAGTAGGTACTGAGGGGAATCAAGACTTCGTAGCCGACGCCATGCACATCGAGCGTGACTTGCGAAGGCGCCTTGAAGGCCATGAGGCCCGTCAGTAAGGCGATCATGTGATCAACAGGGGGGTGTGATGCGAAGGGCCCGATAGGCTGGCTGCGTGCGCTTCGATGCTCGGTGCCACTCCTTCAGAATCAGGCGGTAGCGGCAGCCACCTTCTCCATGACCTCGTCGGAGATGTCAAAGTTCGCATAGACCTTCTGCACATCGTCGTGCTCATCCAGAATTTCCATGAGCTTCAACATTTGCTCAGCCGCCTTCTCCTCCAGCGCGATCGTATTCTGCGGGATGAAGTTCAATTCGGCAAGCGTGCACTCGATTTTCGCATCGCTGAGCGCCTTTTTGACCGCCTCAAAATCGTGGGTGTCGGTGAGGACTTCAAAGGCCTTGTCGGTCACTTTCACATCTTCGGCGCCGGCTTCCAAGGCTAAGGTCAGCAGCGCATCCTCTTCTACCTTCCCCTTCTCAACGACCAAGACCCCTTTTTTATGGAACTGCCAGGCCACCGCGCCCGCCTCCGCCATATTGCCGCCGTTCTTGGTCAATAAATTGCGGATCTCGGCCACGGTGCGATTCCGATTATCGGAGGTGATCTCCATCAGCACCGCCGTCCCTCCTGGACCGTACCCTTCGAGCGTGAACTCTTCGTAAGTCACACCGGGCAATTCACCCGTACCGCGCTGGATGGCCTTCTTCATGTTATCGCCGGGCATGTTGGCTTCTTTGGCCTTCGCAATGGCCAGCCGCAAGCGTGGATTGCCATCGGGGTCCCCGCCTGACCGGGCCGCAATCGTCAACTCGCGGATGATACGGGTAAAAACTTTCCCCCGCTTGGCGTCGACCGCTGATTTATGCCGCTTGATTGTTGCCCAATGACTGTGGCCACCCATGGCGACTCCTCTTGGCCTGGACCAACCGGATATCCGGTCGAATCGGAGGCTAATTCAAAGGCTGATTAAAAAGGTAGAGCTAACATAGTCCTTGCAGGAGTGTCAACGCGAGGCCGGCCCCATCTGTGGCCAGGGGAACGTCCTACTCTGAATAGATAAGCAGCTGAAACCCAATGACGACGACGAGGCTCGCCCAGAGCAACTCCCAATACGAACGTTCGGTGATGAGGGACCGCGTTCGCCAGCCGGAGACCAACTTGGATGACCCCGCGGTGATCGCCATCATGCCCATGACCACATGATGGAGCGCAATTCTACTGGCGGCAGGATGGTCTCCGTGCGAATGACTGAACAACATCAGTCCTCCGACGATGGCAAAGAGCGGGAGGGGCACCATCCACACCGCATGAGCACACCATCCGGTCCGCCGCAGGAATTCAATGACACCGACGGCAAAAGCCAGCACCCCATAGGTCTTGTGCTGGAACACCTCCTCATCGCTGCCGAAAAACGTCTGCGCGAAGGTCATCGACCCGATGGGCCACGAGTCATGATCACTCCAAATGAGAAGAAAAATACCTCCCACCGTCAATGCGCCGGGCAGTAAAAACCTCGTCCAAATCAAGGCCGGCCATCCCAAGGCCTGACGCACCTCACTCAGTCCGATCAACAACAGAAAAACACCCGCCATGTGATGATTGAATTCGGAATAGGCAATGCCCTGCTGCGACCCCTCCCACAGTTCTCCCGTGGCTGCCGCATGCTGATGTCCCGGCTCCTGAACGGCCGCGCCATGCCCGTGATCGGCATTCCCAGCCATCACAAATGAAACGCTCCACAGCAGGACGGCCAGACACAACATCCCCAGGAACGGGAACCATGGCATCAGGAATCTCGGACAATGAATCGGTCGAGAGGAAAACACCGGCAGGAATCGAAAGGCCCATCCGGACTGCCGGATGGGCCGCGCACTCGTCTCACGCATGCATTCGTCGGCTACATGAACTTCATGAACTTCTCTTTGGCTTCATCCATCACTTGCGCCGTGATCTCGACCAAGCCGCGCTCCTTGGCAATCCGCTCAATTTCCCGGCGGGCCATCGGACGAATGAAGTCAGGAATGTTATCCATGCGTTGTTCGGCATCCTTGGTCCAAGCAATACCGTTGGGCGAATCGCTCTTGGAATCGTCCATGACCTGCAGCGTAATACTCTTATACCCATGCTTGCGCGCATAGGCCTCCACACTGCTCTGAACCATCGGCTTCACAAAAGACGGCAAGCGCTCCAACTTCTCCTTGGCGTCTGCAGTCCATGTGCATTCGCTCGTTCCGTTTCCATTCTGCGGCTTGCCGCCGGAGGTCAATCCCATTTCCGCGACCATCGCCGAGAAGGGGCACCCGCCGGACGTCTTCTCTCCACCGGCATCCGGCGCGCTGGGCTTCGCAGCAGCCGCGACCGGTTGTCCGCCCTGAATCTTCTCGTTGAGATAGGCGGCCATCTGCCCTGCGCCGGCCTGCGCCTCCTCCTTAAGCGTCCCGCGAGTCATCTCGAACGGTTCTGCCGTCTCTGTGCGGCCTCCGAGCTTTACACCGAGCGAGGCAACCATTTGGGTCTCGCCAGGATTCGTCACCATGGAGAACTTCGCCTCGCAGGATGGACAGCCGAAGAAGACACCAAGTGAGCCCTCACCGGGTTTTTCGACCTTCTGAAACGTCATGTAGGTCTCGCAGTTCAGGCAAACGAACTTCATAGGATCCCCCCTCCGGGTCGGTGTGCTTACAGCTTTTCCGCCAGGACTTTTTTGTAATCCAGTAACGCTTGAATCCGCCCGACGATGTCTTGATATTTCTGGATCGTCGGATACTCAGGATCGAGGAGCGGCTGCCCCTTATCGAACGTTTTGGCAAACTTACGATCGAACGGGATACGGCCGAGCAACGGCAGATCCAGCACCTCGCACATCGCCTCCGTGTTCCCCTCGAACAACTCATTCTCGGCGCCGCAGGATGGACACCGGTATTCGCTCATGTTTTCTACGACACCTAACACCCGGATACCCATATCACGCGCATAGGTGACGGATTTCTGCACCACGTCGGAGGCGACTTCGGACGGTGTTGTGACGACGATCGCACCGGCCAGGTCGGGAATGAATCCCGCGATGACCGGTGGTTTATCGGCGGCGGCACCCGGCGGGAGATCGGCGAGGAGATAATCCAATTCTCCCCAGACCACATCGGCCAGAAACTCGCGGATCACGTTCATTTCCATTAATCCGAGCCAGACCGGGCTCAGATCCATCGGGCCCTTCCACCGCACCGGCGAGGCATCATCGAGGAAAAAATCCATCGAGGCGACCTTGATACCCAAGGGACCGACGGGAGGCTGCGCCCCTTCCGGAGTCATTCTTAACGACTGGCCGTGTAACCCCATCATTCGTGGAACACAGGGGCCATTCAAATCGACGTCGAGCAGTCCGACCTTCGCCCCCTGTCGCGCAAAGGCCAACGCCAGGTTGACGGTCGTCATGCTCTTGCCGACTCCGCCCTTGCCGCTCATCACCACCAGCTTCTGCTTGATGCCGGCCATTCGAGCTTGCACCTGCTTCATCTGGGCAGTGATCTGCTGCACGACTTTCGCGTCGTCGGAATACTGAAGCTTCGTGAGGATCGTCTTGAGATCCTTGCCGGCAGCCATGGTCATGAAAAACCCTCGGAATTGTTGATGAAGAACGCTACCACAGGGGTTTCAATAGAGTCAAACCGCCCCGCCCCCATCGACTAGCCCGCATTATTCATGAGCGCTTCTGCTGCAATCGCGGATTCGCAGCTGCGACCAGCCTGTCGGCGGGCGGGCTCGCC
>ERZ1292625.1065-Hain-H41-01um-R1-1065-length-35872-cov-26_pt1 | contig 35872 bp, 37 predicted proteins | sample MGYA00564400_ERZ1292625 | MGnify/ENA primary metagenome ERZ1292625 (study PRJEB36523, sample SAMEA6512639) | groundwater metagenome | collected 2019-01-08 | study: AquaDiva: Metagenomics assemblies of 32 groundwater samples
TGAGGCTAGGGCAGCTGTCGCGTAACCTGGTGTCCACCAAATCGGGGGAAGATCATCTTTTCCTTCAACACTCTAAGCCCTCGGTTCGGTGCGGCAACGCAACAATCCTGTTTCTTCAAGGGGGCCGAGTACTTCCTTGAGACGGCAATGCTGCGGATAAGTATGCAGGCGGTTTGTACAGGAAGCCGATGACATCATCTCGAAGTTCCTGGCCCTCTCTGTCCATGTGGTCGCGCTGCTCTTGTCCGACGGATGCGGTACCGGAACCGCACCCGCAGCTGGTTTAGCAAGTCTCGCCTGAGGCGCGAGTGCCGCAGTTCATGGAGGGCAAACAGACTTGTGCTGAAAAAACAGTCAGTTGGTGTGACTGATGATCTGGCCGATGGTTTGCAATGTCTGGTGAGCAATGCGTAACGGAATATCAGCCGCGACAACCCGGGTGAAGGAGGTGAGGGAATTCCCGATTGGTGTAATCGGTCGTAGGTTGAGAACCGGAGACGCAGAATGTCCTAGTTGTTTCAAAAAACAGAAACCATAACGTTATACAAAAGAAAGGTAACTACCATGTTGAATGCAATTCGTCAGTTTGTGAAGGAAGAAGAAGGTGCCTCCGCAGCAGAATACGCGCTGATTTTGGCCGTTATAACGCTCGGCATCCTCGCGGCGATGCAAGGCCTTAGTGGTGCTATTACCGGTGCCATTAATGCCGCAGCTAACACTATATCGTCAGGTAGCTAATGGTGGCTATGGCAAAGGCCAAAAAGCAAGGAAGCCTACGCTAGCATGGAAACGGTTGGCCTTGAGTAATGAGGGCCAACCGTTTCATCAAAGAAAGCTGATGTGGAATTGAGCGCGAGTAGAACATGATGCAAAGGGGCCTCGATAGACCATGGTGCCATCCATGATGATCCTAGTGCTGACGCCGCTGCTGATCGCGGCAATCTATACCGATCTTCGATGGGCTCGCATCCCAAACTGGCTCACCTTTTCGGCAATGGGCATCGGCCTTCTCATGCAGGCTTGGGTAGGTGGACTGTACGGCGTATTGTTTAGTTTGGCCGGACTTGGCGTCGGGATGGGGCTATTCTTATTTCTCTATGCATGCAGGGCCATTGGAGCCGGTGATGTGAAATTGATGGCGGCCATAGGATCAATAGTCGGCCCAGCTGGAGCGCTTTCCGTAGCGATACTTTCAGTCTTAGCCGGAGGGCTCTATGCGCTAGGCGCCATGACCTATCAGTGGGGGCTCGCCGCCACATCAAGAAAATTGGCTTTTGCCACGTATGGCACATTCATGACCGGCCGAGCGACTGGGGTAGGGGAGTTACAGTTGCCATTCAAATTACGGTATGGGATGGCGATCGCCGCCGGCACCCTACTGTTTCTCCTTGGACTCAGTCCTTTCGGGGGGTAGGCGTTTCGCGGAATTCAGCTATGGTTGGTTCAGCGGCAATGAGACTCATGAACGTAGCGCAAGCAAGAAATCGGATGGCAGCGATTGAAGAGGAGGATGGGCAATGAAGCGGTATCGACCTCTGGTGTTTTTCGGATTGGCGGTAATGCTGGGAGTCATAACCAGCGTCTTCGTGTTTTCGTGGCTCCAGAACGAGAAGAACCGGTTGCTGGCATCGCCGCTGCCCACAAGCAAGAATGTGCAGGTCTTGGTGGCGAATGCGGATATTCCCTGGGGAACGAAACTCACTCCCGAGATGACGCTGATGCAGGAAGTTCCGCCCGGTGCCATTCCCGAAGGACACTTTACGACGTTGGAAGCGATCAAGGACCGGGTGGTGCTCGTGGATGTAAAAAGAAACGAGCTGCTACTGGAATCAAAACTGGCGCCGATAGGGGCGGCCGGCGGAGTGGCGGCGGTGACGGACCCGAACAAGCGGGCCATGTCGGTCAAAGTTGATGATGTCATCGGAGTCGCCGGGTTCATCAAACCCGCCGATCGCGTAGACGTCATGGTAACGATCGAGCCGGAGGCGGGTAAACAAGGCCATGCGATTGCGAAGATGATTTTGGAGAATGTGAAGGTCCTGGCAGCCGGCACGCAAATGGAACGAAAAGGCAAAGACGAGGAGCCGAAACCGGTGCAGGTGATTACGGTTGAGGTTGATGTGGATGAGGCAGAGAAGCTGGCTCTAGCCTCCACTCAGGGAAAGCTGCGGCTCGCATTGAGGAATCCTCTCAACAGCGAGAAGGTGCTGACAAAAGGGGCACAGGTTGGATCGCTCTTAAATTCATACCGACCCAAGCCGGCGACAAACGGGGAAGGCGGGGTTCGAGTCGAGATCATCAAGGGCGATGTCCGTAAGGAAATCACGTTCTAGGAGTCAGGGAGGCATGGCAATGCAGTTCACACGTCATCGATCACGCACTCGCACGCAATGGATAGGAGTCCTGGTTTGCAGCGGGGGTTTACTGACTAGCCCTTCGGTAGTCATGGCAAAGGATACGAGTATCCACCTCGTCTCACAATCAAAAGATGCTCAGCAACTCAGTCTGGTGGTCGGCAAGTCGACCGTGGTCAACATGCCGGTGGCGATTAAACGGGCGTCTCTGGCTGATCCGAAGATTGCCGATGCCATGGTGCTGAGTCCGAAACAGATCTACGTGACGGGCAAGGGCTATGGCACGACGAACCTCACCTTGTGGGGACAGGATGGCCAGGTGCTGGCCATCCTGGATCTGGATGTCGGAGTGGATCTGGTTCGGTTGAAGCAACAGCTCGCCGAGTTGTTGCCGGATGAGACGAATATACGTCTGAGGGGAACCCACGACCATGTGACGGTATTTGGGACTGTGTCCAGTGAGTCGCACCTGAGCCAGATTATGGCGGTGGCTGAAGCCTATGCACCGAAGAAAGTGCTGAATTTTCTGAAGATCTATCCCGAGCTGCCTGGAAGCAAGGGGCATCCTGATGTGCAGACCGTGACCGTTGAAGTGATCAAGGGGACGTCGGTGAATGCGGTGAAATTCTAAATTCAGGAAAGTTCGGAAACGTCTGGAGGATACATCCGATGAAATTACGCAATGCGATCACAATCATGGGCTGTGCTCTCACAATCTTGACCGAGACCCACGCGTTTGGGCAGGAACGAGCCGCGGGAACCACGGAGCAGCGCGACATTCAAAAGCTCGAGCTGACCGTGGGGAAATCGAAAGTGCTGGATCTTCCCGTGCCGATCAAACGAGCGTCCTTGGCAAATCCTGAGGTCGCCGACACGGTCGTCCTGTCTCCCACACAGATTTATCTGACCGGCAAAACGATCGGCGTGACGAATGTCACGCTCTGGAATGAGAGCGGCAAGATGATGGGGATGTATGACGTGGTGATCGCGCCGGATGTCACCCGTTTGAAAGAAAACCTACATAAGACCTTGCCGGAAGAAAACGGCATTATGGTCACCTCCGACCACGATCACATTACGCTCTCAGGCACCGCTTCCAATACCAACAATCTGAACCGGGCCTTGAGCATGGCCGAGGCCTATGCGCCGAAGAAGATCGTGAATGCCATGCAGGTGGGCGGAGTACAACAAGTGATGTTGGAAGTCCGCGTGGCTGAAATGAACCGTGAGTTGATAAAGCGGCTTGGAGTCAATTTTACCGGGATCGGCAACGATTTCTTCGGCCTGTCCATGCTGGCCAATTTAACGAGTATCGCCAGTCTTGCCCATCCTGCGGGCCAGATGGCCACGGTGACGAATGGGATTACACAAGCAATCCAGGGTGCGGTTGGGTTCAACACCGGGAGCATTTCGTGGACCGGATTTATCGATGCGCTGAAGGAAGAAAATCTGCTGAAAGTATTAGCCAAGCCGACCTTGATGGCGCTGAACGGCCAGGAAGCGGCCTTTCTTGCCGGAGGTGAATTCCCCATTCCCGTGCCACAAGCCTTTGGTCTGGTCACGATTCAGTTCAAGAAGTTTGGAGTGGGGTTAGTCTTCACGCCAAATGTCTTGGACCGAAAACACATCAGCCTAAATGTCGCGCCGGAAGTCTCAGAGCTGGACTTTACGAATGCCTTACGAACGCAAGGATTCGTGGTGCCGGCCATTACGACCAGGCGAGCGGCGACAACAATTGAATTGGCGGATGGACAGAGCTTCGCCATCGGTGGGTTATTGCGCGACAACGTCAGGGAATCGGTCAAAAAGGTTCCGTTCCTCGGAGAGGTTCCCATCTTAGGCGCCTTGTTCCGGAGCAGCTCGTTCCAAAAGAGCGAAACAGAATTGGTGATCATCGTGACACCGCACTTAGTGAAGCCACTCGATATGAACGCACAGACCCTACCGACCGATTATTTCGTAGAACCAAACGATTTCGAGTTCTACCTGATGGGATTCCCTGAAAAAAGCGGGCATGGTGGGAAGGCCGGACAACGGTCGCCCGCAGCAGAAGTGCTGTCCAATCGCATCAGTATGGGTAGCGCAATGGAAGGTCGTGTCGGCCATATGATGCCGTAACACCATGTTTCACTGTTGTTCATTGGAATGAAGAAGGAGAAAACCATGACACGACTCTTGGGGATCTTAATCGCAACAGCGGGTTTGATGGTCGGAGCCTGCGCGCCGACGACGATCAGTCCCAACTGGGGAACGGCCTACCAACAGATGAGGGCCAGTCAAATTCTGAATCCTACGGCGGGTGAAGACCTGATGCCCGTCGAAGGACAGGACGGGAAAGCGAATGCGACGGCCATGAATACGTATCGCAAGACTTTTGAAAAGCCCGATGCGGAATTCACCCGCTCGATTGTGTCGAGCGGCGTGCAAACGAAATAACCGGGCAGTGAGGCCAGCATGACCACAGGTATGCACAAACTGAATGAGCGGGGTGTGGTGGCGGCTGAATTTGCACTTCTGCTGCCGGTGTTTCTGTTGATCCTGTTCGGCATTATTGAATTCGGCATGATGATGTATGGCCGCGAAATTGTCACGAATGCGGCTCGTGAAGGAGCCAGGGCCGGTATTGTACAGGGACCTCCCAAGAGAACCGGCGGCGAAATTACCTCGATCTCGAACAACTATCTCACTGGAACCGGCGTCAACCAGGCGGATGTGACCTTTACGCCTGCCGGTGAGGGGCTCGCCAGCCCAAACATGCTGACCGTGACAGCAGTGTACAACTACAACTTTCTCATTCCCTATATCCCGACGGTCGTCGGAATTCCAAATCCACTCGTTATTACAACACAGGTGGTGATGCGTCATGAGTAATGTCAAAACGAAACGACTCGTCGATGCGCTCGACAATGAGCATGGGGCGGTGGCAGCGATGACCGCCATTTTTCTCGTGGTCCTGTTGGCGGTGGCTGCGGCAACGCTCGACATCGGCCATGCCCTTGTCGCGAGAAACGAATTGCAGAACACCGCGGATGCGGCGGCGTTGGCCGGGACCCGCGCGCTGGGGATCATGTACGAAGGCATGACACCGGCTGAACAACAGGCCTACGTGCTGACCGGCGGGGATCAGGCAACGGTTGTTGCCGCCGTGCAAACCACTGCTATGGCCAATTCAGCAGCCGGTGTGCCCATTACCGTCAACGCCGCGGACATCGCGATCGGGACTTGGAATCCAACGACCAGGATCCATACCCCTACCGTCAACCAACCCAAAGCAGTACGAGTGTGGGCTAGACGTGATTCGTTTGCCAATGGCGCGATCAGTACCTTTCTCGCCGGCGTGGTTGGATTGACGAGTGTGAGCGTGAGCGCGGTGGCGACCGCCGATATGACAGCGGTCGGACAGACGGCGCCTGGTCAATTAGATGTCCCCTTCGCGATCTCGGAGTATTATTTCACTCAGTTCGGCTGCGGTGATGCGATTCAGTTCTACCCGAATGATGGAACGCCTCAAGCCTGCGCAGCCTGGAACACCTTCGATCAGTCCCCTGCCAATGCGAACACATTGGGGACCATCATCGATGGCATGATTAACGGCTCCTATCAATCGCCTGCCACGGTACCCGGAGATACGCTGAATTTTATCAACGGCAATGTGGCCAGCGCCTTTCCAAATCTGATCAATCTCTATAATGCTAAAAAAGATGCCAACGGCTATTGGGATGTCTTCGTGCCCGTGTATCAATCCCCGGACTGTACTCCGCCCAACGGCGCGATTCCAATCATCGGTTACGCAGAAGCCCGGATCACAAATGTCCAGGGCGCGCCGAACTTTCTGATCTCAGCGACGATTCTGTGCAACATCTTCGAAGGAAATACGATTGGAGGAGGACCTCCCTATGGTCCAGTGCTATCAACCATTCCAGGGCTTGTCGAATAGCTTGATCTCATCTAACTCAGGAGTACATGTCGCATGGCTCGATTGATTGCAGTGTCGATCGATTGTCGGAACGAAGAGGTCCGTCGAACATTTGAAGACCTGGTCTCGCGCAGGTTGCATTACCTGATTGCCAAGGGCCAGGGGACCGGTGCGGTCGATATGCTGTTGCTTGAGCTGGATGAATTTCGCCCTCAGCACACCTTCGACCGTGTTCGTCAATTGCTGAACGGGGCGCCGGATCTTGAAATATTTCTGACTGCCTCGCGCATGGATCCTCAGCTGCTGTTGGAAGCATTCCGGGTCGGTGTCAAGGAGTTCCTACCGCAGCCGCTGACGAGGCAGGATGTGGAACCGGCTCTAGCCAGGTTCGAAGAGCGATTTGCAGGAAAGTCGTCGGATTTGGAGCTGCAGGCCGGAAAAGTGATCGCCGTTCTTGGCGTGAGGGGTGGCGTCGGAGCCAGCACCGTCGCCACGAACCTTGCCGTCTCCGTGCAACAGGCCCGGCGTCATGAGCCCGTCGCATTGATCGATCTGGATATCCATGGAGGGGATCTTGGGTTGTTTCTTGATGTGCCTGCTTCCCAAGGACTGACACACCTCACAAAAGATATTTCACGATTAGACGAAACGATCCTCCGCAGTACGTTGGTGCGGCATCCGTCCGGACTGCAATTCCTTGCGTCAGGCTGTGATGCCTACGATGACTTCACGTTCGAGCCAGGAAGCATGATGCGCGTGACGTCTCTGCTCCGATCGGTCCACCGGCATGTGTTCATCGATTGCGGTCACGTGCTCAATCCTTCCGTCAAAGAGGTGCTTGACGGTGCCGATCAGGTCATCCTGGTGACGACGCTTTCCCTGCCGGTGATACGCAGAACCAAGCGGTTGTTGGAGCTTCTGTCAGCGGCGCGCTATCCCACTGCCAAGATCGCGTTGGTCGTCAACCGCTATGAAAAGGACCAGAAGGACCTTGTGGCCGAAACCGAGGGGCTGTTGGGCATGCACATGGCCGGACTGATTCCCAACGACTATGCATCGGCCAGCGAGGCGATCAACCACGGAAAGCCACTGACCGTCATGGCCTCAAAAACTCCCATCGCTCAGTGGTATCTGCGAGGAGTCGGCCAACTCATCGGTGAACAGGCCGAAGGCGCCTCTGCCTCGTCAAAGGAAGAGACGAAAGGCCTGTCGCTCCTGGGGCGGTGCTTTTCGACTATCGGAATGGACGTGAGGCGCAAACCCTCCGTCGCGGGAAGGTAGTGAGTGATGGCGGAGTGAGGGAACAGTAACCAAGAGCGGGAGGTATCATGCTGGCGACGAAACCGATGAATGGAACTGAACTAGGCGCTCATTATCAGGATTTAAAGGATCGCCTCCATGAACGTGTGATCGATCTAGTCGATATGACTGCCATCGGCAAGATGTCGCAGGAATCCGTGACTGAACAGTTGACCAAGCTGATCGACCAACTTCTCCAACAGGAGTCGATCAACTTGAATCAACGAGAACGCGTGCAGATGACGCAGGATGTGCTTCATGAAGTGCAGGGATTGGGACCGTTGGAGCCGCTGCTGGCGGATGCGACCATCAATGACATTCTAGTCAACGGGCACAAACAAGTCTTTGTCGAGCGATTCGGACGGCTCGAACTCACGCCGATTCGGTTCAAGGACGATGCGCATTTAAAGAAAATCATCGAGAAAATCGTGTCGCGCATCGGGCGTCGGATCGATGAGTCGGTGCCGATGGTGGATGCCCGGCTCGCCGATGGGTCCCGCGTGAACGCGATTATTCCGCCGTTGGCCATCGATGGTCCGTCGCTTTCGATCAGAAAATTCAGCAAAGACCCGCTGCAGTTGCACCACTTGACCGAGAAACGGTCGCTCACTCCGGAGATCGGAGAACTCCTCAAGGCCATCGTCCAGTCGCGATTGAATGTCCTGATCTCCGGCGGAACCGGCACCGGCAAAACCACGATGCTGAACATCCTGTCCGGATTCATCCCCAATAATGAGCGGATCGTGACAATCGAGGATGCGGCTGAATTGCAACTTCGTCAGGAGCACGTCGTCCGTTTAGAAACCCGCCCTGCGAATATCGAAGGGAAGGGCGAGATCGCGCAACGTGAACTCGTGAAGAACGCCCTACGCATGCGCCCAGACCGCATCATCGTCGGTGAGGTCCGCGGTGCCGAGAGTTTGGATATGTTGCAGGCCATGAACACCGGTCATGACGGCTCGCTGACGACTGTCCATGCCAACACCTGCCGGGACGCCCTCACAAGAATTGAAACACTGGTCTCAATGGCCGGCTTCAACCTGGCCCCCAAGGCGATGCGGCATTATATTTCGTCGGCGCTGGACGTGATCATCCAGATTGCCCGCTTATCGGACGGCACAAGAAAGGTGATCAGTGTGCAGGAGGTTGTCGGTATGGAGGGGGATTTGATTACCTTGCAGGAGCTGTTTACATACCAGCAAACCGGCTTGGATGAAAATCGAAAAGTCAAAGGGCGCTTCAAGGCAACCGGTGTCAGGCCGAAGTTCGCGGAACGGTTGGCCGCTAAGGGCATCGCTCTTTCAGCGAACCTGTTTGACCCAACGAAGGTGTACGAATGTTAACTGCGCTGATCGGCCTCGGTATCTTCGGCACCATCTTACTATTCATGTATGCCTGTACCACGGCCTATCGTGTGCTGGCCCCGCGCGGAGTCGACCGGGCGGTTGAACGGATTCAGAACTGGTCTTCACCGATCGAGCCGGCGCAATTGGACATCGTGCGCAACGAATCCTTGAGCGAAATTCCCTGGTTGAACGACCTACTCAAGAAAACCAGGAGACTCCAAGTATTGCGAGTGCTTCATCAACAGGCGGACTGTCGAGCGCCGTTGGGGCTGTTCGTGTTGGCAGCTCTGGCTCTTGCAACGAGCGGATTCTTGCTGGCCTTGTCGATGAGGCAGACATTCGTGCTCGCGCTCCTGTTCATGGTCTTGTTGGGAGCCATGCCCTATGTCTATCTTCTGTGGCGCAAGAATCAGCGGCTCGCCATGTTCGAACGGCAGCTCCCTGAGGCGTTGGAACTTGTCTCGCGAGCGTTACGGGCCGGCCATGCCTTTTCCGTTGGGCTGAAAATGGTCGGAGAAGAGGCGGCGGATCCGATCGGCAAAGAGTTCAGGCAGATGTTCGATGAGGTCTCGATGGGCGTGTCGCTTCCCCAAGCGCTCGATAATATGACCAGCCGGGTGGACAGCGTCGATCTGCGGTTCTTCATCACATCAGTTTTAGTTCAGCGTGAAACCGGAGGAAACCTGGCGGAGATCATCGATTCGCTGGGCGGATTGATCCGTCAACGATTTGAGTTACAGCTGCGAGTCAAGGCGCTTTCCGCGGAAGGGCGGATGTCCGCAGCTGTGCTCTTAGGGCTCCCGATTGTAGTCGGGATCGCGCTTTTCAAAATGAATCCAGACTATATGAGTTTGCTGTTTACCGACCCTACTGGTCAAAACCTGGCGACTGTCGGGAGTATCATGATGGTCGTCGGAGCGGTGGTGATGAAACGCATGGTGGACATCAAGGTCTAAGGAGCGACACATGGAACTCCCTGTTGTTGTAGCGTTGGTGACATTTCTGGCGGTAATGCTATCGGGAACAGCACTATATCTGTACCTGGAACGGAAAGAGCTCGTAGAGACCTGGCGTCGCCGTGCTGAGGGTCACGGCGAAGGGCTTAAAGCGGAGCAACTCTCCGGAAACATCCTTGACGCCGCTCACGCGCAGCTGCAGGCCGTGCTTGAGTGGTTTGCCAAGTGGAATCAACCTTCCAATGTGGAAGAAACCAAAGCGACGCGCCGCCTGTTAGTGACCGCCGGCTACCGGAGCAGAAAGGCGCCGGTCTTTTTCATCGGTTCAAAATTGTTGTTGGCCGTTGTGCTGGTGATCTTGTTAGCGATGGTTCCCGTGAAACTCCTCGGCTTTCCCAGTACCACCACCTTGCTCTTTTATTATATCTGTCTTGCTGCCTGTGGGTACTATGCTCCATCGCTCTGGCTGAGGCGTGTGATTGCCGACCGACAGGATGCGCTGCAACGGGCCATCCCTGATGCATTGGATCTCATGGTGGTCTGTGTCGAAGCAGGATTAGGATTAGATCAAGCGATCGGGCGTGTTGGGCAGGAGGTCAGTCAGGCGCATCCCGCTCTCGGAGATGAGTTGAATATACTGTCGCAGGAACTCAGAACCGGGGTGCAGCGGCAAGCTGCGCTGCGGAATCTTGCCCATCGTACTGACCTTGAAGAAGTCAGAAATTTAGTGGCCCTTCTGGTGCAGACCGACCGGTTCGGGACCAGCATCGGTCAGGCCCTTCGAGTCCATGCGGATTCCATGCGGACCAAGCGTCGTCTCAAGGCGGAGGAACTGGCAGCAAAGTTACCCGTGAAGCTCTTACTCCCCCTCATCTTCTTCATTTTCCCAAGCATGTTTATCGTGACGATCGGCCCTGCCTGTATTAGGATGGTGCGAGTGCTATTCCCGGCGATGACTGGTCATTAGTTCTTTCCGTCCATCAGAGGAAGGCGAGAGTGGGTTCTTCGTCACTGCGAACGCTCGGCAGCGCGGCCCTATTACGCCGCGCACTGCCTAGTGGAGAATTCTCAGGCAGGCCTGGCGGGCAGTTCCAGGTGGACTCGACGGCGTGGGGTATCCTTGCCCTCACAGCATGTGACGGGTCCGCTGAGCTGCTCGATCAATCGCGGCACTTGTTGATGCGTGAGCAGCTTCTAGACGGCCGGCTCTGTGTGAACAAAACCCATCCCGCTTCCTATTGGCCAACCTCTTTGGCGATTCTGGCCTGGCAAGATTCGCAGTCCTGCAGCGAAGCGCAACAACGGGCCATCCGCTTTCTGCTGGACACGACCGGCTTTCACTTTCCTCGCGAATCTGACGCACCATCGGCGCACGATAGTCAGCTCAAAGGCTGGCCCTGGGTCGATGAGACCCATTCATGGGTTGAACCGACAGCGATGTCTGTGATGGCGCTGCGAGCGACGGGGTACGGTCGGCATGATCGTGTCCAGGAAGCCGTCCACATGTTGCTCGACCGTCAATTGCCCCACGGGGGCTGGAACTACGGAAACACCCTCGTCTTTGGGAAAGAGCTTCACCCCATGCCGGAAAGCACCGGCGCTGCGTTAGCCGGACTCGCTGGAGATGTGGATCGGAAGAAGGTGGCACGCAGTCTTGACTATCTTCAGGGGGAGGTCGATCGGTTGCGCACGCCGATCTCGCTTGGGTGGGCTTTGCTCGGTCTCGCAGCCTGGCGGATGGCACCGCCGAATGCCGCAACCTTGGTTGAACGATGTTTGGCAAATCAGAAACGGTACGGCGAGTATGAGACATCGGCACTTTGCCTGCTCGTCCTTGGCGCGCTGGCGATGGAAATGGGCGGCCAGATCCCGTTGCTAACGGCTTCTGTGTATAAGGGCCTTCCTCTAGCTCTCACACAATAGTTAGGAGCCTTATGGAGACTCAAACAGATTCCGGAACGAATGTGGGCCTGACTCGTCGTGATGTGTTGCGAGCTGCCGCAGCCGGTCTGGTGATTGGCACAGGACTGCTGGTAGTCCCCAAGCGGTATTTCCGGCTGCCACAACAGGCTCAAACCTTTGTGGCCAAAGTGGACCATTATCAGTTCGATATCGCCGGTGTCCTCACTCTAGGAATGATGGAGTTGGGCATCAGTAGAAAGGAACTACAAGGGAAGCGGATTCTGCTCAAGCCGAACCTGGTTGAAACCGCTTCAGGGGCACCGCATATTAATACCCATCCACTTGTCCTACGTGGAGCCATTGAGGCATTCCTTCGCTTAGGCGCCGCTACCGTGATGGTGGCTGAGGGGCCAGGACACCGGCGTGACACCTTGGCTGTCTACGAAGAATCTGGCCTCGCCGATGTGTTGACCGAGGATCGGATCACATTTCACGATCTCAACTACATCACCGGCTATGAGTTGCCGAATGCCGGCAGTCAGACCACCATGAAGACCCTGACCTTTCCTGGACTGTTTCAAGAAGTGGATTGGATTGTGTCCATGGCAAAACTGAAAACCCATCATTGGACCGGCGCCACACTCTCGATGAAGAATCTCTTCGGGGTGATGCCAGGCCTGTATTACGGCTGGCCAAAGAATGTCCTGCACAAGGTAGGGATACAGAATTCGATTCTGGATATCAATGCGACGCTGAAGCCTCATTTTGCGATTGTCGATGGGATCATCGGGATGGAGGGGGATGGGCCTATCATGGGGAGCCCCAAACAGGTAGGGGTGTTAGTGATGGGACGAAATCTCCCCGCCGTTGATGCAACCTGCTGCCGGATTATGGGTATTGATCCATATAAAGTCTCCTACCTGGAGCGGGCCGACAATTGGTTGGGGCCGATCGGTGAGAGATCAATTGAACAGCGTGGAGAAACTATTGCCTCCGTACAGACCAATTTCGAGTTGATCGACACGATCCCGGCTCAACAAGGGATTCGCCTCACATAAAAAGGTACGCCATGCGTAAGATGGTTCTACTCATGTTTTTACTGTGCCCTGTCGTCGTCTATTCGAAGGAGCCTGAAACACCACCAGCACAGGAAGAGCCGAGGCTGTACGATCACTACCTGAGCCTGCAACGTATGCAAGAAAGTATGGCGGGCCATTCATTGGAAGAACAGACACGATTGCAACCGCATCTTAAACGTGCGGAACAAAAAGCCTGCGAGCAGGTGCGGCGGGAGCGACAGGAGGGAGTGCCAAAAGAAGACTATCGCCGACAGGGCGGAGACCAATTTCTCGTATTCGCCCAGCAGCTCGAGCAGTATTGTCAGACGTTACGCTAACTGCCGGCTCCATCTGTATTCTAACTATCCGCTTTATCTCCTCGGTACGATCGATACTTTCTCCACTGAGCCACTTTTTCGGCATCAGTATCCATAGGCCAGATTGGATCTGCATTCATTGGCGTTCGGTCTGCCCTCCATGCGTCTTCCACGCTTCTATCGGCTGCTGTAAGGAATCGGCTCATACGCCGACCAATTAATACGAAACGACATTGACAGAACAACGAGGAGCCACCATGATACGCTACGCCACTGCTATGACGACCCCAGTCTCAAATCAGAGTGACTCCCGCAGAACGCATCTAGGGAAGATCTCTCTTGCGGTTGTCATCGTCCTAGCCATCGGCGCCTTCCTGTATTTTGATCTGGGCCGATGGTTGTCTTTGACCGCGCTGAAAGAGAATCGGGACAGCTTGTTGGCCTTCACGGATGCCAACTTCGTTTCAGCGGTGGGAGTCTTCATCGCGAGTTACGTGATCGTTGCTGGGTTATCACTGCCAGGGGCGGTCATCCTTACTTTGGCCGGTGGGTTCTTGTTCGGTGCCGCCATGGCGGCGCTGTTCGTGAATGTTGGAGCGACAACCGGGGCGACTCTCGCATTTCTCACCGCACGGTATTTGCTGAGAGATACGGTTGAACAAAAGTTCGGCAAATGGTTGGGGCCATTCCAAGAAGGATTTGCCAAGAACGCGTTCAGCTACTTGTTGACCTTGCGACTCATCCCACTCTTTCCCTTCTTCGTGGTGAACCTTGTGTCCGGACTCACGCGCGTAAACGTCGGGACCTATGTCGCCGCGACGGCACTCGGCATCATCCCTGGTTCGTTCGTCTATGCCTATGCGGGACGCCAACTGGGGACGATCAATTCGTTACAGGAAATTGCGTCACCCAACGTGATTGGTGCCTTTGTGCTGCTGGGACTCCTGGCGTTGGTGCCTGTTATCTATAAGAGAGTGGCGGCCAAACGAGCGTGATGAACCATCCATCGAGTGACAATTCACACCGAAGGGTGTCTCGCTATGATGACCGAACCTCTACTAAGGATCGCTGGAATGAATGAGCACGATCAGTCTCTGATCCTTCCGAACGACGAGCATAATCAGCAACTTGTCGCCAATGTGCATCCGTCTGACTGGGTCAATCCAGAGCCGACTGGCCGCTACAACATCGTGGTGGTTGGAGCGGGAACTGCCGGATTGATCACGGCCGTCATCGCCGCAAGCCTTGGAGCCAAAGTCGCATTGATCGAGAACCATCTGATGGGTGGAGACTGTCTCAACGTTGGGTGCGTACCGTCGAAAGGAGTGATCCGAGCAGCGAGGGTGTGGGCCGATCTCCGGAAAGCCTCGGAGTATGGCCTCCATATTCCCGCCGGAGTGAAGTATGACTTCGGTGCGGTCATGGCTCGGATGCGCAAGCTACGTGCCCGCATTAGTCACAACGACTCTGCCCAGCGCTATACCAAACTCGGCGTCGACGTGTACATCGGCAGCGGACGTTTTGTCGGTTCCAATACGGTCCAAGTAGAAGGGCCTGCAGGCGACCGGATTCTAACATTTGCAAAAGCCGCGGTTTGCACCGGCGCTCGTGCAACAGCACTGCCAACTCCGGGGCTCCAGGAAGCAGGATATCTTACAAATGAAACCATCTTTTCGCTCACGGAACTGCCTCAGCGTATCGGAGTGATCGGGGCCGGTCCCATCGGATGCGAGTTGGCTCAGGCCTTTGCTCGCTTTGGGAGCCAGGTGTATCTGATCGAAGCGACTCACGGCATCATGCCAAACGAAGATCGCGATGCGGCAGGCATCGTGGAGCAACAGATGGTCCGCGATGGCGTGAAGCTCCTCTGCTGTGGAAAAGACCTGAAGGTACTCAAGGCAAATGACGACAAGCGATTGATGGTCGATTCGCACGACCAGCAGTACGATGTACCGGTTGACGAAATTCTTGTCGGAGTCGGACGGACACCGAATGTGGAGAAAGTCGGATTGGAGGCTGCGGGAGTTCACTATGACAAGAACGGAATCAAGGTCAATGCCAGATTACAGACATCGAATCCTAATATCTACGCGGCAGGCGATGTCTGTTCACGCTACAAATTCACACATGCCGCTGATGCTATGGCTCAAATTGTCATCCAGAACGCGCTGTTCCCACATCCGTTGAGTTTGGGCTATGCCAATGTCGAGGCATTGGTGATGCCGTGGTGCACCTTTACCGAACCGGAAGTCGCCCATGTCGGGATGTACGAAAAAGAGGCGAAGCAAAAAGGCTTCGAAGTGGAAACCTATACATATAAATTGGATGAGGTTGATCGAGCAATTCTGGATGGAGAAGAAGAGGGGTTTGCGCGAGTTCATATTCAAAAGGGGACGGACAAGATCCTGGGTGCGACGATCGTGGCTGCTCATGCCGGCGAGATGATCAGTGAATTCTCCGTTGCGATGAAAGCGGGCGGAGGAGCCAAAACGATCGCCGGGACCATCCATCCCTATCCGACCCAAGCAGAAGTGAATAAGAAGGTTGTGAATCTCTGGCGGAAAGCACATTTTTCACAAGGCACGAAAACTATCCTGGTGAAGCTGTTTGCTTGGATGAGGAGATGAGGGGCGAGGAGGCGAAATGAGGCGGAATCCCATCATCAATCTTGTCCTCATGATCTGCGCGGCGTTGCCGGCTGTATCAGTGCAGGCGCAAAGTCCAACCACGGTGGAGGTTGCGCGATTTTCCATAAGCGAACCGGGAGCGAGTCTGCCGGACGGGTGGAAACCGCTGACCTTCAAGAAGATCCCCAAACTGACGACGTACGAACTGGTGAAAGATGGGGCCCAAGTCGTCGTCAAAGCCATGAGCGATTCATCGGCATCAGGCTTGACTAAAGAGGTCCGAATCAATCCGAAAGAATTTCCAATCGTGCGATGGCGGTGGAAAGTCGACAATCTGCTCCAAAAGAGCGATGCCACTAGAAAAGACGGGGATGACTACCCGGCCCGACTCTATATCACGTTTGAATACGACCCTGATAAGGTGAGTTTTGGAAAGAAGATCAAGTATAAGGCGGGCCAGGCACTGTTTGGGGATATTCCGATCGGAGCCATCAGCTACGTGTGGGAAACAAAGGCTCCGGTTGGGGCCATCATCGACAATGCCTATACGGATTTTGTCAAAATGGTCGTCGTGGAAAGTGGTCCGAGCAATATCGGTCTCTGGGTCGATGAAGAACGGAACATCTATGAAGATTACAAGAAGGCTTTTGGGGAAGAACCGCCGATGATTAATGGTGTCGCCATTATGAGCGATACGGACAACACGAAGGAACGAGCTACCGCCTACTACGGCGATATTGTGTTTATGAAAACGCATTAAGAAGAGCCACGCAACACGCCTCGATCTCGTTCCAACCCTCTGCTCATTGAACAAACTACGTTCAAACACATCCATAGTCGAATCCCACACATTCCATCATCCTTCTGTTTCCTGGCTATTGAATCCTCTTGGGGGCTGGAGGCCGACGTCCCAAGCCTCAACTTTGTGACAGAAATGTGATGCTTTCGCGAGAACGGCGTGACATGGCGACGCTATCGTGGAAGGGTCGATTTCTTGCAATTTATCCATAAACTAAGGAGGATGGGATGATACGTAAATTGATCATGGGTGCGCTGGTAACAGCGATCACTCTTTCTGGGTGGGTAGCCAGCTCGGTATTCGCCAATGAAGAATGGCAATGGCCAACAGTCTACACGATGTCGAATGAGACAGACGGCAATGCGGTCTTGGCATTCCGGCAGCATGGAGACACGCTGGTTCCTGCTGGATCGTTTCCAACAGGGGGAAAGGGGTCAGGAGGCGGCCTGGGCAATCAAGGCGCGTTAGCTTTCAGCAATGATGGCGACGCCCTCTTAGTCGTGAACCCAGGCAGTCATGATATCTCGGTGTTCGAAATCAATGGACGTCACCTGAAGCTGGTAGACCGGGTGCCTTCCGGGGGAACCAGCCCCATCAGCATTGCCACGCATGAGGATTATGTCTATGTATTGAACGCAGGGGGGCAGGGTAACATTGCGGGGTTCGAACTGACGCAGCACAACAAACTGAAGCCTATTGCTGGATCGATTCAGCCGCTCAGTGGGGCCAACACCGCGCCGGCGCAAATCTCGTTCAATCTCTCGGGCGATACGCTGGTCGTGACTGAAAAAGCCACGCAGATTATCGACACCTATGCGGTGGATGAAGACGGTGTGGCATCTGCGCCAGTTTCGCAGCGATCCAACGGCCAAACCCCGTTCGGCTTTTCCTTTACTCCGCGAGGAGTGTTGGTGGTCAGTGAGGCCTTCGGAGGCGCACCGAATGCGTCGGCGGTATCTTCGTACAGCCTACGCGATGGACAATTGACCGTCCGGAGCGGGTCGGTCTCCACCACACAAACGGCCGCGTGCTGGATCGTGATTACCAAGAACGGAAAGTTTGCGTATGCCAGTAATACCGGCAGTAACAACATTTCCAGTTATCGAGTGAGAAGTGCGGGGCGGTTAACGCTACAGGAAGCGGTGGCAACGCCCACTGGGGCTGGTCCCATTGACATGGCCTTGAATCGAAATAGCCGGTTTCTGTATGTGCTCAATGGAGGGGCCCATTCGATCGAGGCCTTTCAGGTCAATCGAGCCAATGGGCACTTGACCCAAGTGACTGGCGTTTCGGGCCTGCCTAATGGGGCCAATGGCCTTGTTGCGCGATAACCGCCCCCGAGGTCAGGTCCCTAGTCTCAGGACCACTCAGAAGTCTCGCGTAGGCGAGGCTTCTGAGTGTCTGAGGACGGTCGAGTCGGTACGAGTACTGGATCACTCGCACTGGCGCTGGGCAGGTCATGGTCAATTGCTTGGCGGTGGACAAGCTGGAGAAAACATGGCGTCTCGTACGATTCTTGTAGTTGAAGATGATCCTGATATCGCCCAGCTGGTGCAGCTGCATCTGCGCGATACTGGATATGAAGTTGATCTGGCACAGGATGGTCCAGCAGGACTTCAGCAGGCCCTTGCCAAGTCCTATGACTTGATCATTCTCGATCTGATGCTTCCGGGAATGGATGGACTAGAAGTGTGCCGAAAACTGCGCGCCTCATCGAAGTATAGTCTGGTCCTGATGCTCACAGCCAAATCAACAGAACTGGATCTTGTGTTGGGACTGGAAGTCGGTGCAGATGACTACCTCACCAAGCCCTTCAGCATCTTGGAGCTTCTTGCACGAGTAAAAGCCTTGTTTCGGCGTATGGACGCGCTTCGCGCACAGGCTCCTCTCGCCAAGCCCCTCACCATTCGCGCAGGCGACCTCGTGATCGAGGTTGATAAACGAAAGGTTCAGCTGCGCGGTCGATCGATCGAGTTGACGGCCAAAGAGTTTGACCTCTTGCTCCAATTTGCCCAACACCCTGGCCAGGTCTATACCCGTGCCGCACTCTTAGATACCGTGTGGGGGTACTCACACGAAGGATATGAGCATACCGTAAATTCCCACATCAATCGGCTGCGGGCTAAAGTTGAGGACGATAGCAGCCGGCCTCGGTACATTTTAACCGTGTGGGGAGTCGGCTATAGTTTTTCCGAAGAATGGTCTGAACGGTAGGACATGTTCAACACGCTGTATGGAAAGTTAGCGACCGTTCTTTTTGGACTCTTTTGTGTGATCGGAGCCGTGGCCATCATGCTCACGTTCTTTGCCACCCAATTATTCTTCCAAGAAGGCAGCCAGAAGCTGAACCGGACCTTAGCCGAGCGGATAGTGTCCGACAAGGTCCTCATGCAAGAGGGGCAAGCCAATGACGAGGTGCTGAAGGAAATCTTTCACGAGCTCATGGTGATCAATCCCAGTATTGAACTATATCTGCTTGATCCTCAGGGTACCATTCTGACCTTTTCGGCTCCCCCTGAGAAGGTCAAACGACAGCACATCTCCCTCGATCCACTCCAGCGTTTCCTGTCTGGTGCCGAGGACTTCCCTATTCTTGGGGATGACCCACGTGATCTCACGCGTCAGAAGGTATTTTCTGTTTTTCCGATTGAGACGTTGGGAGGTTCCATCGAGGGCTATCTGTATATCATCGTGGGCGGGGAGGAGTTCGATTCGGTCATGCAGATGCTGAAAGAGAGTTATATTCTCCGGTTGAGTATATGGACCGTCGGGGCCATCCTGGTACTGACCCTCCTCGCCGGGCTGCTCTGTTTGAAACTCTTAACGCGAAGACTCAACTCCCTGGCCTTGGCGATGGATACCTTCAGGCATGGCGAACTCTCCGCACAGGTGGACGTCTCGTCTCACTCGGATGCTCGACCATCTGCAGCCGGGCGAGGGGATGAGATTGATCAGCTGGAGACGACCTTTGCACGAATGGCCGAGCTCATTCGTCAACAAGTGCACCAGTTGGAAGAGACCGATCAGTTGCGGCGGGAATTGGTGGCCAATGTCTCACATGATCTGCGCACCCCCGTCACAAGCCTCCAGGGCTATCTTGAGACCTTGCTGCTAAAGGAAGGCACGCTCTCGTCTCAAGAGCGACAGCGGTATCTGGAAATTGCCACGGCACAAAGCAAACGGCTGGGAGATCTGATTGCGGAACTGTTTGAACTCGCCAAGTTGAATTCGCAGGAAATGAAGCCTCGTATCGAATCGTTTTCACTGAGTGAACTGGTGCAGGACGTCGTTCAAAAGTTTCGGTTGGCTGTTGAAGCCAAACAGATGACGCTTCAGGCAACGCTGGGTGAAGATCTTCCGTTTGTCTCAGCTGATATCGGACTGATCGAACGGGTTCTCGAAAACCTGATTGAGAATGCCCTCAGATACACGCCACAAGGGGGACGGATCACGGTGATCCTGAGCCGCATGGGCGAGAAGATCATGACACGGGTCACGGATACTGGCTGCGGTATTCTACCGGAAGACCTGCCGCATGTTTTTGACCGGTACTATCAAGTCGGAAAGAAACATCACAGTCATGACAAAGGGGCCGGGCTCGGGCTCGCAATCACGAAGCGAATTCTAGAGCTGCATGGAAGCGCTATTGAGGTGCAGAGTGCCGTCAATCAAGGGACGACCTTTTCCTTTCAACTCGTCGTTGCCCAGCCGAGCGTCCTGCCGGTTGCTACAGTAACAACAGAACACTCACCTCACAGGTAGAGTTTCCGGTCACATATCACATCTTCCCGTCCTGGTCCTCATCACTCACCTCACACGGACAAGCCGCGTTTTCTGATGAGCCATGGCGTGATCGCACGGCCATGTGTCCAGAAAATGATCAGTCTGTGACGAAGACGTCATGATTTCGTGACAGTTCTTTGATCATTTCCTGCGAACATCCCGATGAGTCCATCGTGCTTTCACGGGTAAGGGCTGAATCGATTAGTTTCATCAGAACACTCTCGTATTGGAACACAAACGTCGAAGGCGACCGTAGAGTGGAGAATGGGTATGAGTGCAAACGTGACAAGGGATACAGGCTCGATTTCTCCTACTGTATCAGCGGGGAACGGATCCCGCTTGATGAATGATGAGGATCGGCTTGTGTCACAACTGCGGGCAGGGGAGGAAGAAGCATTTGAAGCCGTCGTCACCCACTACCAGGAAACACTCATCCGAATGGCCATACGCTATGTAGCCAATCGAGCAACGGCAGAGGAGGTCGTGCAGGAGACCTGGATCGCGGTCATGATCGGGCTGAATCGGTTTGAAGGCCGGTCGTCCCTCCATGCGTGGATCTGTGCGATTCTCATCCACAAGGCGAAGGATCGAGGTGTTCGAGAGAAACGGCAGAAAGTCTTCTCAGACTTTAATTTGGAAACCAATGACTGGAGTGGCGAAATCAACCTATCCTGGTTTCGTCCGTGCAAGGAGTGGCCAGGGCCTGCGGAATTCTCACAGCATCTTTGGGACGATCGAACGCCTGAGAAACTGTTGGCATTAAGGGAGGCTACAGCCTGCATGTGGCACGCGATCGAGACCCTACCCCCACCTCAGAAGGAAGTCCTGATTCTGCGCGATGTGCAGGGCATACACACCAAAGAAGTGTGTCGGCAACTGAAGATTTCTGAAACGAACTTCTATGTACGGTTACATCGTGCTCGGGAACGCGTGAAAGTGGCGGTCGAGGCTGCGCTGGGATGAGATGAGGTCTGACCTCGGTCGTCAGCGTAGAGACCACATCTCGCTTGAAGAGAGCAAGTGGGATGACATCGCATTCTGACTTGCATGGACAATGGGCAACGCATAGTGTACGTACGATGGTGAAGCTGAGAATCAGAGTATCGTGTCAACGACGGCGCTTCAGCCTCATTATGATAATGGTGTCCCAGGCTGTAAGAAATTGAACGGGTATCCGACACATGTTTGGAGACAGAGCAGCCCGCTTCAATTGAGGCGGGCTGCTCAGGAGTCGATCATTGAATAGAGTTGGCGAAACGACCGTGGGTGATTTCAGCGCGTACACGGTCCCCAACTTTCTTACTGCCGCGCAGTTGCTTGGTTTCCCGGCTGATGTAAAGCTGGACCTGATTTCCGTCGTAGTCTTCGACCGTGTAGACATCGCCTTTGATGTGCTTAAGCGTGCCACCGATTGTCTTCCATGCCGGACCCGGCTTATGGTCCGATCGATCAGTAGTGGAGAGGGAGGCTGTTTCTGGTGTTGATACCATCACCTCTGCTGTGGCTGACGAATAGGCACCCGACTTTTTTCCGTCCTTTGAGCCAGCGGTTGCCGTAAAAGGTATCATCGTAGAGAGAATCGCTACGCCACCAAGGATAACCGGAAAGATGTTCCTGCGAGTGATGTTCATCTTATACCTCCTGGTAGAAAGCCATGCATGGTGAACCACCGTTCGTTCAGCAAAGGATATGCCGTTCGAGATTCGCAATACCCATAAGACTCTCAATAGGTTACGAAACAGGACTGATGGAGCACATGGAGTCTTGAGAAGCCCAGGGAGAAAAATGGCACGTCATTGGGCAGAACTGCACAGCGACCACCAGACGGACTGGTCATGCTGATACACATCGAACGATCACAGCCTCAGGCAAATCCACAGGTCGATAGGCATTCTACGGAGAAGAATGGGAAACCCCGCCTTCCTCAAGCTCTATGGGGTGGACTGACCAATCTGGTGCTGAGGCGTCCGCTGCTGGCCGTGTTTCAAGTGAACCTTCGATGCAATTCTTCCTGTGGCTACTGCAACCTTCCGTTGAATGAAGGTCGGTATGAGATGTCACGAGAGGAGATCCGGACCGTCTTTGCCGGCCTCTACAAAGACGGTCTACGCTTTGTGTTCGTGCAGGGCGGTGAGCCGCTCTTGCGACGCGACTTGCCTGACATTCTTCAAGATTTAGTTGAGATAGGATTTCGCCTCACGCTGATTACGAACGGAACGAAGCTGACCTCGCGCCTCGTGCAGCAATTCGACGATCTCTCCGTATCCCTCTCGATTAGCCTCGACACCCTGAATCGCAACACGTACGAACGTATCCGAGGTGCCGATCAACTTCCCACGGTTCTTGCCGGTCTGGATCTTCTCCAGCACTATCGCCGTCCAAAATTCATCACCTGTATCGTGAGCGAGATCAATCGGGATGAGGTGACCGAGGTAGTTGCGTTTGCCAGGCAATGGGGTTTCTTGCCAGTCGTCGGTGCATACCATTGGGATGTAGGACTATATGGCAAGCAGGATGGGACGTTGATGTATGACCGTCAACAGGCCAGGCTAGTCTTCCAACGATTGCTTGAGGAGGAGGCACTGCCTCCTGGCTATCTTCGGCAATATGCGAAGGACAATGTGGCATGGCTAGGTGGAGAAACCCTGAAGCCTTGCGATGCAGGACGGTATAGTATTGCGATCGATGCCTCCGGGAACGTCTCACCCTGTTTATCACTCCCAGAAGCTGGGAATCTGCTCCATTCGTCGCTCAGTGAGATACTTGAGGGGTTCGATCGACGAGGGATTCAGCATTGTTCCAATCAGTCGTCCTGTAACAGACTAGATGGGCGGGTCATCGGGTCAATCCTGCGACATCCCATCGCAGCCTGGCAAACACCAGTGACATGGTAAGTCAAAAGAGGGTTGTGATGAGGTGGATCCTGCTGAGTTTGGCCTTCCTGGTTGGAGGCTGTTCAACCGTTCCAACAACATTCACACCTGCCGAACCTATTCCCGTCGGTGAGTTTTCGCACAAACTATTGAGTCAAATATTAGAAGCACATGTACGTCAGGGCGTCGTCGATTATCCGGCGATTCAGCTGGACGATCGACTGCCAGTCTATCTTGCACAGGTCGACCGAGTAGATCCAAACGCGTTGGCTACGCGCAATGAACAGCTAGCCTTCTGGATCAATGCGTACAACGCCTTTGCCGTCAAAGGCATCCTCCATCATTATTCACCGGCGAGCTATGTCGGACGCTATCGCTATTTCATCGGGCGGGACTATCATGTCGGTGGGGAAACCATCAATCTCTATGATCTTGAACGGCAGGTGCTAATCAAGCAGTTTCAGGAACCATTGATCCATTTTGCCATTGTGTGCGCCTCCGCCTCCTGCCCCAAGCTTCAGTCCTGGACCTATGAGCCGGATCAACTCAACATCCAGTTGGATCGCGTGGCCAGAGACTTCGTCAATGATCCCACGCGCAATCGTTTCGACCGCAAGAACAAAGTTGCGTCGCTCTCGATGATCTTCAAGTGGTTTCATGATGATTTTTCGAGAGCGGCCGGCTCAGTCCTGACCTATATCACTCGCTACGTGAGCGATCCTGAACTGGTCCAGGACCTGATGCGATCGGACTATCGCATCGAGTATCTCGACTACGATTGGAGCTTGAACGGCATTCCGCCAAAGGAGATGATCGATGCTGGCCGGTCCTGATGAGAGAGAGCCCATTGCCAGGCTGTTGACATTTCTAGAGCATGGCGAACGGATGGCCCACGATTGCGCACAAACCCAAGCCGCGTTGTCCGACGATCCCAAGACGCGACGATTTCTACTGAACCAGGCCAAACAGGAAGCAATGCATGCACGGGTCTTTCAGGGGGCTATTGTCTGGCTTGCACCGAAGCACCTCCGTGATACGCCATTCCTTCCTGCCCTGGAAGAATATCGAAAGATTCTGGACGATGCACTGGCTCGCCACGATCTCACGGAGACTTTCCTGGCTGAGCAAGTGGTGCTTGAAGGCTTAGGCGAAGCCGTCCTCACGCGTATCGAACAGGGATTGATGAAGCGGGCGGCTCCGTTCGGACGGCTCCGCCGGATTTTGCTTCACCAGGAAGAAGCCCATCATGGATTTGGCCGGCGCCAGATCGAACAAGCGATCAAGCGTGGCGAGACCGATGTGCAGGATCTCGGGCGACGGGCGCAGCGATACCTCGTGTTGACCGATGCCATGGTCTTCACGCTCTGTGACTTATTTGAGAGCATCGACGAAGATGCCACGGCTTGGGCGCAGGATGTACGGACATTCTTGCCGGACTGGTGCGCGGCATGATCAGCGTCATCATGCCTACCTACAACGAAGAGAAGGTGTTACCAAGCACGCTGCAAGCGCTGTTCGCACAGCCAGGAGAATTTGAGACGATCCTCGTCGACGGCGGCAGCACCGACCGGACCCGCGAGATCGTCGAAGAGCTCGCACGCAGTCCTCAGCCCTCAGCCCTCGGCACTGTTCATCTTCTCACTGCACCGAAGGGTCGCGCCTCCCAGATGAATGCTGGCGCCAAGCAAGCAAGGGGGGAGTGGCTACTCTTTCTCCATGCCGATACAGTGCTGCCGAACGGTGCCATCCAACGGCTCAATGACATGGAGAGTGATCAGGCGATTCAGGCCGGTGGCTTCATGCACCAGTTTTCAGGCGATGACTGGCGTCTGCGTCTCATTTCGTTCCTGGACAATTTCCGTTGCACTCGCAGCCGCATCATCTACGGCGATCAAGCCCTGTTTATTCGCCGATCACTCTTCGCCAGGCTGGGCGGGTTTCCCAACCAGCCAATTCTTGAGGACGTCGCCTTCTGTGAAAAGGTGATCAAAGAAACGAACCCCCTGCTCTTATTTCCACCCGTCATTACGGATGCCCGAAAGTTTCTACGAATGGGGGTCTGGAAAAGCTTTATCCGCGTGCTCCTTATTATACTTCACGTTGAATATCGACTTCCGGTATTGCCACGTGCCTTCTTTCAAGATATTCGTTGAATATTCCTCGACATCATCTTGTTGCCATTTTCCCTTGAAATTTCCTGTGACTCGTTTACATTGTGCTCGCCTAATCGTAGTAGCCAACTTGCATCCATGCCGGTCCAGGTCAAGACGGAGGTTATAGCCTCCGACGCTGCAATGTTCGGCAAGTAGTTTTCGTACATTTCACATCATCAGGAGGCAGGCATGAAACAACGTGTCCGTTTAGGTATGGTTGTGTGGGTAGCTGGGCTCCTCGCATGTACCGCAGTGAGTCCTATCACGAGTACCGTCCAGGCGAGCGATCCACGGATTACTTTTGAGCTGACCGATGAACCGGGCGCTTGGTTCAGGAACGCGGCCGGTCCGGTTGCAGGGTTTCGGTCGTTGGCGGTCGCTACGCCGGGAACCGAAGTTGTGTTTACTGGGAAATCCAACACAGTGCACACGCGCACCAGCCTGATCTTCCCGACCGGTGCCATCAATATGCCGTTTGATACGGCGCCCCGTAAGGGATCAGATCAAGTTGTGCTCCATACGCCGGGCCTCTATGTGTTTACCTGCAAGATTCATCCGTACATGTTCGGAGCCGTGATTGTGGACAATCCAAGTACAACGGGTCTGGATCTAGGCGAGAATATTTCGCTCGTCAATGGGATCACCGTTCCAACGAGCAGCGATTTGGCCACGCGCCTGCTCCGCACCTTCTTCATCGCAACTCACCCGGCTAATTGGATCGATTACACATCTCCCGGTCCATGGCACATTACCTATCCGAGCGTCGATGTGCGTATCACAGGTGGTGCGGTCGCGAATCTCGATGCCGTACTGAGCGCCCGGTATGGAAACGACTTGGATAAGGCCCCCTTGACCAATCCCGCGACCGCCGCGGTGGGAGAAGTCTGGGTCGATACTCAGTTTGAGAAGACTGCGGGGAAAAGCAAACCTGGCACAGCCACGGCCATTAACGGACAGACCTGGCAGGCCAGACGCAAGGTGGCGCTTCCTCAGATCAATATGAACAATCCCCACAATATGTGGACGGATAAGAACCAGAACTTGATCTACCAGACCCAATGGTTCGACAGTAAACTGGCGGTGTTCAACCGCGTGACAGGGCAATTCCTGAATAACATTTCCGTCGGTGAATCTCCGGCTCACGTCATGACCAGGACCGATACCGATCAACTACACGTGACGCTGAACGGTTCACCCAATAACGATTCAGTGGTGGAGCTCGCTCCTATGGCGAACGGGGTACAGCGGCGTATCAACATCGGGCGTGGAACTCCTCATGCGCATTGGATGAGCCACGACGGCAAGCTGATGGTGACGCCCAACGCCTTATCGGCCGACAGCACGCAATTCAACTTTGCCAGTAATTCCATCGATGCAATTCTCCCGGCTGGAGCGATTCCGATCGCCACGGGCATGACGCCTGATTCGAAGAAGAGTTATGTGGCCAGCTTGTTGGACAGTACGATCACGGTGATCGACACACAGGCAAAGGTCGTGGTGAAGACGATCAATCTGCTGGAGAACTACGATCCCATCAGTGGCGCCATCACCGGTCCGGTTGGGGCGCTGCCGATTCAAACACCGGTGAGCCCGGACGGGAAGAACATGGTGACGGCCAACACGCTGACAGGGACCATTACGGTCGTCAATCCTGTCACTGATACGGTGGTGGCAATGTTGCCATGCGATCCAGGCTGCCATGGCGTACAGTATGGTGCCAAGCAGGGGGGCGGGTACTACGCCTATGTGTCGAGCAAGTTCTCAAACAGCTTGATCGTGGTTGATCCGGACCCAAACAACGATGGCAATCCGGCTGATGCCGTGATCGTCGGAAGGATCTTGCTGACCGCAGCAACGGGGACGGCATCGGATGACACCGTCACCGGCAACCGCGGCATGGGCGGCCAAGGGCTGCTAACCATTCCAGTTGTCTACAACGGGTGGGTCCAGAATCTTCCCCAGACCTGGAAAGATCTGTTGACTCCTGCTCAGCGTAATCCAATCCAGTAACAGATCGTGCCAGCCCAGCCTGAGCTTCGCTCAGGCTGGGCTGGCCCCCCTACCTTCGCAGGACCAAACCTTCCCAAGTCACCTGTTTACTTTTCCCTCACCCCTCCGTCTAATCCATCAGACAAGGTTTGAAGGAGGGGGTTATGCAACCATTCCGTTCAAAAGTGATCGCGTATCTACTTTCAACAACGCTCAGTTTGAGAGTGTGAGCGGCACATCCATGAGTCGTGCGGGCTTTTTAGCCGAGGTGAAAGTGAAGGGTGCGTTGAGCGGTACGACGGTCGTATGGGAAGAGGCAGAATTAGAAGATTAACTAGGTGGATGCCAGCAGGTTGGTTAGACTGCGACCAGGTAATTTTGGAAGGAGATGAACGATGAACCGTACCAGTTGGAAAGAAATCATGTTGGGCACCATCGCCGGATTATCGCTTCTGACCTCGCCGGCAGTGGGGCAAATGAGTGGTACTGCTGATGAGCCGGGAGTGCGTACCGATAATCGGAGCCATGGTTCTCTCAATAGCGGCCCCGGCTCATTGAACAGCGGCCCTGGCTCGCTCAATAGTGGCCGGGATCACGATAGTAGCCGTGACCGAGGCCGTCGTGGTGGTGATGACCGGCGTGAAGATCTTCGGGAAGATAGACGAGCCGATCGCCAGATGGAGCGGCGCGAGGATCGACAGATGGACCGTCGAGAGAATCGTCTGGAAAATCGGCAGCTTGACCGACGTGAAGATCGTCGAGAAGATCACAGATCAAACTCGGGTGGGGAGCTGAGAGGACTTGACCGAGCTGATCACGTTGCTGGCGAGCATGGCCGAGAAGGGCGAGACCATGCGCGCATGATGCAAATGGATCGACCGAACAGACCGGAACGAATGGAGCGGATTGAGCGACCAGAACGTCCCAACCGCCCGGAGAGACCAGAGCGCCCGGACAGGCCTGAACGATCAGGTCGACATTAGTCTCTCTCAACGGGCAGTAGGACAACAGGTGCCATATTAGTATGAGCAGTTCGGTGCGGCCATGATTTGTTTACTCTTAAGGTTGCATCAGTTGATTGATATGGTTCACTAAAATATGGAGGCACGGATGAAGCTCACTAGGATCGTGATGGTTTGTGGTGTTCTGATACTGAACACCGTGATTGGATTGGGACAGGAGCAAGTTCTGGCATCGGAGGAAACCGAGTTGCAAAGCGTGAGACAGCAGCTCGATATGGAGACTAGTGTTCGGTCATCTGATAAGCACGCAGAGACATTGGCGAAGCAATTCCAAGTCGAAGTCAAAACTGTCGAACAACTGCGCGCCTCCAAACAGGGATGGGGTGAAATTTCTATACGAATGGCACTGGCTCAGGAGTTGGTCAAAACCGACTCGAAGACTTATCCAACGATGACCGAGGCGCTTCAGAAAGTTGGCGATCTCCGAGCTCAAGGGAGCGGATGGGGCGCGATCGCGAAAGATTTGGGGTTTAAGTTAGGTCCGATAGTCAGCGAAATGCGCCACGTGCGGAACGAGATGCGGGCCGAAATGAGGAATGCGGACCCCGATAGAGGCAGTAAAGTCAGCAAACAGGAGATGGGGCACGAACGGGTTAAAATCGAGCGAGAGCATAAGGGTGATCGGATGGATCGGGTGGAACGGATAGAAAGACCTGAACGGATGGAAAAACCAGAACGGCCTGAGCGTCCTGAAAGACCAGATAGGCCGGATCGACCCGAAAAACCAGAGCGACCGGGGCGGAACTAAACGTTCGTTGGTGTTGAGATGGCAAAACACAACGGCACCGGGATTGTCTCGGCGCCGTTGTGTTTTAAAGCCGATGTTGTGTCTAGGTATTTACCAAGCCTCTGATCCGGATTGGTGTCTGGATTTCTCGTGCAGAAAGGGATGGTGAACGGCATGCAGAGGGTGAACGTGATCGTGATGGCAGCAGTCGTGGCGGCAATCGTTGGTTTATGGGGAGGACACGCATTGTCGGCAGACCCAACCGACAAGCGGCCACAACCGGCGGCAGAACGGAACTGGCAGATTGGAATGACTCCCAGTTACAGCAGCGGAAATTTTGGCACCAATACCACAAGTGACTTCGTCTATGTGCCCTTCTCCCTACGCCGATACTTTCGAGATGGCGACGTGTCGTTCGTTATCCCGTTTGTGTCTGCCACAACAGATGGTACAGCAACGTTAGTTGGAGGGCAGCCAACTCAAGTAAAGGGAAACTGTTTTAGGCGAAATGGAACGGAATTCAAGTTGGATGACCCAGATTGTGTTGCCCTGCTCAATGCGGGTCAGATAAGCACTCAACAGGCGCCTCGTAGGGAGACTCACTCTGGACTTGGGGACATCATTCTCAGAGGGCGGTATTATCTAGTCGAAGAACGTGACTATGTACCGATGATCGCCATTACGGGACGACTCAAGCTCCCTACTGCCAGCGAAGGAAAGGGTTTAGGAACCGGTGCCCTTGATCATGGGTATGGGATCGAGATGTCCAAACTCATTGGGGACAAATGGCTGGCATTTCTCGACGGCGGTTATAACTTCATTGGGAATCCTGACGGTGTCGAGCTCCAGAATCAATATTGGTATGATATCGGAGCCGGGTACTACTTCACGAAGAATCTCTTGGGAAGCGTCTACTTCGAAGAGTATCGTGCCCTGGTTCCTGGCCTTGTAAATATCCGAGATTTCTTCTTCGCCCTGAATTATAAGGCGTCAGCTGCCTGGCGATTTAATGGAGGCGTGGCGGTTGGTCTGTCGAATGGCGCACCAGACTATGTCCTCTCAATCGGGACTAGCTACCGGTTCTAGCCAACTCTTCCCTCTCTTGAGGTTGTTTACGCTCCTCAGGTCCCTGCGTCTAATGAAACATGTAGGCAAAGGCAGACGGTCCTGTGGCATCGGACCAGGCTAACTGGAGTCGGAGCATGCCACTGGATCAGCAGACAGGACCTGATGATGCGCAATTAGTTGCCCGCAGCCTCAAGCAAGATCATGAGGCATTCGGACAGCTGATCGATCGGCATGCCTCCGTGATCGTGAATCTGGCCTATCGCATGGTGGGGAATCGTGCGGAAGCAGAAGACCTGGCCCAGGAAGCGTTTCTCGCAGCCTTTAAAGCGTTGTCAACATTCCGTGCAGACTCAAAGTTTTCGACCTGGTTGTACAGAATCGCCTCAAATAAGTGCAAAGACTGGTTGCGGGCCAAACGGCCAGGGATGGGCCAACAGGATGTCGACATCGACGAGGTGCTCGATATTCATGTAGCTGAGGAGCAGACTCCCGAGCGCCTGCTCTCTCAACAACAGGTTGCACTGGAATTGGAACAGGCGATCCAGCGGTTGCCACCTCTCTATCGTGAAGCATTCGTGCTGAAACACGTTGAAGGCATGAGTTACGAAGAGATGGAGGAGATTCTAGGTGTGAACAGCGACACGTTAAAGATGCGGGTATATAAAGGGCGACTCAAGCTCAGTCGTGAACTTGCGGCATTGAACCCGACTCGCTAGGAACGGATCCTCACGACGGTGATGCAATGAATGAACACGAACTGTTGGTTCAACGGTTCCTTGACCAGGATTTAAGCCCTGAGGAGCGGGTTGCCTTTCTGCAAGCGGTCGATTCCGACCCGATACTGCGCCGACAGTGGCTCAATCTTGAGATGGTAGTTGCAGAGGCGGCGCAATTGCCGCGGATGACTCCCTCGGCCAGATTCTTCACTGAGTTGAAGGCCAAAATCACTCCACCATCCCTCAGTTGGTGGGAACGGTTCTATGCGACGGTGACTGCACCACAAACTCTGGAGTGGAATCTCGCTGGCGCAGTCGCAGCGGCTTGTGTCGCCATCGTTGCGGTGGCAGGGCTCTTCTCATTGAAGCCGGAGCGAGTCGTGGAAGTGCCGGTTGCAACTGTCCCGGCTCAGACGATTGCCGCCGGTACGACACAGCAGCCGACGGTGTTTGTCCGGCTGGTCCTGCTGCAACCAGGAGCACAATCGGTCTCTGTTGCAGGAGACTTCAACGGGTGGGATTCGGCCCAGACCAAACTGGAGCGCTCTGATGGCGGGGTGTGGACGGCAACAATCCCTCTCAAGCCCGGTCGGTATCAATACATGTTCGTTATTGACGGGAAACAGTGGATTGCCGATCCGCTTGCGGCTGAAGAAGCCACCGATGGATTCGGCGCGCAGAATGCGGTGCTTGATGTGGCCATCTAGAATGCAACGTCGATCTCTTGCAACTCAGGTGATCCTTGATTACTCTTTCGCCCATGCGAAGAGGACAGGGATGCCACGGTTTGTTTCATGTAATCATTCTGCTGAGCATCACCATGGCGTTGAGTGGAACGTGGAGCTGTGCCAGGACGGTGACGCCGGAACCACCAAAAACCACACCTGGCGGCGTCAGGTTCACTGTGTTGGCACCTGGGGCCAAGAACGTCTTTCTGGTAGGGTCCTTCAATGGCTGGGCAAAGAGGGCGACGCCCATGAAGATCATGGATGGGACTCTGTGGTCAGTGGTTGTACCGTTGGAGGAAGGGGAGTATCCCTTCATGTACGTAATAGACGGAGTTCGATGGGTGACACCTCCACAGGCCGACGATTTTGTCACAGATGGGTTCGGGCAAACTAACGGAGTGGTGGTTGTAAGGTAAAGCGATGAGCAACGAAACTGCCATGCGAAACATTGTGGTGAGCCTGGTGTTCGCTTTATCTGCAGGCCCAGCATGGGCCGAGTCTCTCTCGCCTCAAGATCGAGAGGAAATTAATCGACTGCGTACTGCCCAGGGCCATTCTCCCGAAGACATCAATCCGTTGTTGGAACAAGTAAACAAGGCTGGTGAAAGAGGCCTGCCCGTCGAACTCTTAGCCAATAAAGTGAAAGAGGGACTGGCAAAGGGGATTGAGCCGAAACGGATCGATCCGGTGCTGCGACAGATGACGTCCCGGCTTGAATCCGCTCACGAAGCATTGGAGGAAGCGAAAGGCCGTGGCATGGCAGAGGGGAATCGGCAGCGCGCGTTGGAAACGATGGCGGAAGCGTTCGCGCGGGGAGCCACGGTGGATGAAGTGCGGGAGCTGAGCAGACTGTCTCAAGAAGGCCGCCATAAGGCGACTCAGGAAGAACTCGCGGCCGGCGCAAAAAGTCTGGCGGTGATGAAAGAGGGAAGAATTCCGTCGAAAGACGGAACGGCCTTGGTCGGCGAGGGAATCAAGCAGGGCTATCGTCCGTCTGAACTCTTGGATCTCAGCCGAGAAGTGAAACGACGAGGATCCGACTTTGAAGAAGGCCGTGCCAGCCTTCAAACGCTTCGCGACAAGGTCAGCAAGGGGGAACGGAGCGATCGGCTCTTTCGTGATGATCACAGCGGCTCCGGAGGTGATCGCGATCGGGGAGAACGCAGCGATCGTGGCGGGAAGGGGAGTCGCAACGATTCCGACAGAGACCGATCTGACCGACATGAACAATCCGGTAGCCGAGACCGATCAGACCGAATCGACCGTCCAGATAAAGTGGATCGAGTTGAACGTCCTGACAGTAGGGATCGCCCCGAGCGATCTGACCGTTCCGGCCGAGGACGCGATTGATCGATCAGAACTTCTTCCCTTCCGCCTGGTGCGGGTCTCAGCGTATCCAACGAAAGCGCGAGAGCCATTTCGTTCTTCACGCGAGCTATTATCCTTCCAGTCATTTCTCCAGATGAAGGACCCTGCTAGAATGGGCGCATGGAGATCATCGCCACGCACAGCAATGCGGACTTCGATGGCCTGGCTTCCATGGTTGCTGCGCACAAGCTCTTCCCAGCGGCAAAGCTGGTTCTGCCGGCTGGCGGCCAGGAGGCCGTCCGTAACTTTCTCGCCGTACACGACCTCGATATCAGCAAACTCAAGGACATCGAGCTCTCTCAAATCACGAGGCTCGTGCTTGTCGATACCCAAGAGCCCGACCGGATCGGAACGCTCAAAGCGTGCATCGAAAATCCAACGGTCGAAGTTGTGGTGTTCGATCACCACCCCGAACCAGACTCATCTCTCGCCGGCCGTTCGAAACAGTCTGTCATTGAATCGGTCGGGGCCACGACGACGCTTCTCATAGAACAACTTCGGCGGCGGCATATTCCCGTGACACCGTTTGAGGCGACCGTGATGGCCCTGGGCCTCTATGAAGAGACCGGATCGTTCGTTTTCGCCTCTACGACCAGCCGTGATTTTGAGGCCGGCGCGTTTCTCGCCGCAGCCGGCGCGGACCTGAATCTGGTGGCGAATACGTTGCTCCGTCCCCTCGATGCAGATGCCGTCGCGCTGCTGAACGACTTTTTAGAGCACAGCGACGTGCATTACCTGGAAGGCCGCAAGGTCCTGGTGGCCACGAGCACGATCGACCGCTGCCGCGGAGAGGCAGCCGGCGTTGTGCATAGACTCGCCGAATTACAGGGTGTCGATGCCGTTGTCGTGGCAGTGATGATGGCAGACCGAGTGGAAGTGATCGGAAGAAGCCGCAGGCCTGAGATCGACGTCGGCTGGATCGCACGGGAATTTGGAGGAGGAGGCCACGCCGTGGCAGCAGCCGCCACGGTCAAAGGGCAAACCCTTGCGGCAGTCAAGGAGAAGGTCGTTCAGCTGCTGACCACACAGTATCGCCCGACTCTGCTGGCTCAGGATGTTATGACTACCCCGGTCAAAGCGATCGAGGTCGAGACCAGCGTGACCGAAGCAGGACAGCGGATGACGGCCTATGGGCTGAATGTGTTTCCAATTTTGGATGAAAAAGATCGGTACATTGGAATCGTCAGCCGGGAGTCGATTCAGAAAGCCTTGTTTCATCGGCTGGGCAAGATGGCTGTACGTGACATCATGCAGACCGACGCCTATCTCGCGCAGCCAGACACGCCATTTCATGAGATCGAAACGGCCATGATCGAGCGAAACCAGCGCTTTGTGCCGATTATCACAGACGCGAAGATCGTCGGCGTCATTACGAGAACGGATCTGCTGCGGACCCTACACGACGATGTATTGAAGGCTGCCCGACTGCGGACGATGCGTCCAGGCGAAGCTCCCGGTGAGATCGGAGGGCCGCGCCGCAACGTGAAGGGACTCTTGCAGAGCCGCTTGCCACATCGCCTGGTGACCTTGCTGGAAGACGCGGGTCACTTGGCTGACCGCTGCGAGGTTTCGCTCTTTGTCGTGGGCGGCTGCGTACGAGACCTGTTACTGGGCATCAAGAATCTGGATTTGGATCTCGTGGTTGAAGGCGACGGCATCGCCTTCGCGCGCAAGCTTGGTGACATGCTGCAGGCGAGGGTCAGGGTGCATGAGCGATTCGGCACAGCAATTCTGATGTTGCCGGATGGTTTCAAGCTGGATGTGGCCACTGCACGGACGGAGTATTACGAATATCCCACCGCCTTACCGACAGTCGAACAGGGTTCCATCAAGAAAGACCTGTATCGACGTGACTTTACGATCAATGCCTTGGCGGTTCGCTTGAACGGGAAGGGCTTTGGCGATGTGCTGGACTTCTATGGTGGTCAGCGAGATCTCAATGACAAGGTGATTCGAGTCTTGCACGGACTGAGTTTCGTTGAAGATCCGACCCGTGTATTTCGGGCGATCCGATTTGAATCCCGGTTCGGATTTCACTTGGGCAAGGACACGGCGGCGTTGATCGCCGGCGCCGTCAAGATGAACCTGTTTCACCGATTATCTGGCCACCGTCTGCTGGAGGAGCTGAAACTACTGTTCAGCGAGCGGGAATCGAAACAGGCGATCAAGCGATTGGCGGAGCTCAATCTTTTGAAGTTCATCCATCCGAAGCTGAGTTGGTCCAATCGGTTGGACCAACTGTTGGCCGCGCTGGAAGAAGCCGTTGATTGGTACCGTCTCCTGTACTTGGATCGGAAGATGGACGTCTGGGTGGTCTACATGATGGGACTGCTCGAGGTGTTGCCCGAGCGTGCTGTGAAAGACCTGCTCAAGCGCTTTCCATTTTCCGAACAGGAAGCCACCAGGCTCAAAATGGCCCGCGTGGGCTGTCACAACATGATCCGTCGACTCGCATCGAAACGACCACTCACACCAGCCGACGTGTCCCACCTCTTGTCGGGACTATCCGATGAAACACTCTTGATCCTCATGGCGAAGAGTAAAGGGGAAACAGTCAAGCGCCAGATCTCAGCGTTCCTTACGACATATCAGCATGTGAAGCCAATTCTGACGGGCACTGACCTGAAAGCCATGGGGTTGAAACCAGGCCCGCAGTTCAAGAAAATCCTCGACCGATTGCTAGCCGCACGTCTGAACGGCGACGTAGAAACTGAAGCAGAGGAACGGCAGTTCCTTCATCAGCTGGTTCAAGACCCCAAGGGAGGTGTGTGAAGGATCGAAAACACGCAAATACGGATGGGATGCCACGCATAGGATCTGACCTTCCCCCGATTTCACAGACACCTCTCTAAGTGGGAAAATGAGGAAATC
>ERZ1292625.1068-Hain-H41-01um-R1-1068-length-35792-cov-13_pt1 | contig 35792 bp, 35 predicted proteins | sample MGYA00564400_ERZ1292625 | MGnify/ENA primary metagenome ERZ1292625 (study PRJEB36523, sample SAMEA6512639) | groundwater metagenome | collected 2019-01-08 | study: AquaDiva: Metagenomics assemblies of 32 groundwater samples
AACCGCTGTAGGAGCTTTTGCAGAGCTCAGCCTAGCCACTCGGCCACGAGACCTTGATTTTTTCCTCAGCCTATCCGCCAACTGGCGGCCACGAGACCTTATTTTATTACTCGGCTCTATCTACGCGAAACGCTCCGGTAGACAGGCACGAGACCAATTTTTGGCCTTGGGAATTGAGCCTTAGGAAATCGGAGTAGGTTTTTCAAAGTTACTTCCTAAGTCCTAATGCCCAAGCCCAAATGCCTAAGTATTAAAAATTATTTAGCCTCGCCTTCTGCAGGCTTAGCAGCTTTAGCAGCGCTCATTTTTTCCTTCAAAGCACTCAATGCTTCAATATCACCCAATGTTGATTTCTCAGCTTGTTGGTTAATGTTGTCAATGGTCTTGCCTTTAGGGGCTGCTGCTTTCTTCTTAGCCACAACTGGTGCAGCCGGCAGTACTTTCTCTTCGTCTGTTGACCATGTTGCTTTGTGGCTTAACACAATGCGTCTGTCTTCCTTCGAAAACTCCAAAACCTTAAAGTCAAGGCTTTCGCTTTGCTCCGCTTTACTTTCATCTTGTTTTGCAAGATTTCGTGTTGAGCAGAAGCCTTCAATTCCATAGGGAAGTTCAAGCATGGCACCCTTATCATTCTTGCTGACAATGGTACACTTGTGGACTGACCCAATGGTGAAAATATTTTCGAATGTATCCCAGGGATTTTCTTCCAGGTGTTTGTGACTTAGCGCCAATCTACGATTGGTAGAATCTAACTCGAGGACCTGAACTTCCAGACTGTCGCCTACTTTCGTAAACTCAGATGGATGCTTGATCTTCTTCGTCCAGGATAAATCAGATACGTGCACCAGACCATCGATACCTTCTTCCAACTCAATGAACAAACCGAAGTTGGTAAGGTTGCGAACGATACCTTTATGCCGTGTACCTACAGCATATTTGCTAAGCACGTCCTGGCGTGTCCAGGGATCTTCTGTCAGTTGTTTTATGCCTAGTGACATCTTGCGCTCTTCGCGATCGATGGTTATCACCACACCCTCCAATTCATCTCCAATTTTTATGAAGTCTTGCGGATTACGTAAGTGCTGAGACCAACTCATTTCCGAAACGTGTATTAACCCTTCCACGCCAGGCTGGAGCTCAAGAAATGCTCCGTAATCAGCTACGTTTACAATCTTGCCTTTTACTTTTGATCCTATTGTAATCTCGGGAGCGAGAGATGCCCATGGATGAGGCGTAAGTTGTTTCATTCCCAAAGAAATCCTTTTCTTATCTCCATCAAAATCAAGAACCACCACCTTCACCACCTGATCAAGTTTCAACATCTCTTCCGGATGGCTGATGCGGCCCCATGAAATATCCGTGATGTGTAGTAGTCCATCCACACCACCCAAGTCGATGAATACACCGAAATTGGTCATGTTCTTAATCACGCCTTCTAATACCTGACCTTTCTCAAGGTTGGTCAGGATCACTGCCTTCTGCTGCTCGAGATCTTTTTCTATCAACACTTTATGAGAAACCACCACATTATCATTGGTGTAGTTGATCTTCACCACTTTCACTTCAATAGATTTATTCACATAAATATCAAAGTCGCGAATAGGTTTTACATCAATTTGAGAACCTGGCAAGAACGCCTCGATGCCAAATACATCTACAATTAAACCTCCTTTGGTCCTGCGCTTTACAAACCCTTCAATGATTTCATCTTTATCAAGTGCTTTCTGAACATATTCCCACCCTTTGAGGAGTTTCGCCTTTCTACGGGACAGTATCAATTGCCCCATGGCGTTTTCGCGTTCTTCAATAAACAGATCTACAATGTCACCTATTTTCAGATTCGGCATGTCCTTGAATTCAGCCAAGGGAACAAGGCCATCTGACTTAAATCCAATATTCAAAATCACATCACGGTCATTGATGCCTACAACAGAACCTTTTACCACTTCACTTTCGTTGACCGTAGATACAGTACCGCTGTACTTATCGAGCATCTCCTGACGTTCGGTGTTCGTGTAGCCTTCGCCAAATCCCTTGCGGTCGAAAGTTTCCCAGCTGAAATTTTCAAGCGAGACATTTGAACTTGTTGCTGCTTTCCTGGTGGTGACATCTTGCACCATGCGGCTAATGCCTTCTTCTTCCTCAGCTTTCTTGGCAGCTTTAAATTCTGTCAATTCATCTTTTTCGAAGAGCTCTTCTGCTGCTGCGCCTTTGACCGCCTTTTTTACAGGAGCATCATCTACCACAGGTTTTTGTGATTTGACTTTTAATTCTTCGGTTCTTTCTCTTTGTACTTTTGCCATAAAAAATGGTATACCCTTATTTTACATGCAACAGACGGGTTTTCTGCTACAACTTGGTTATTAAATCACCCTTTTAACTAATAAAAGAGCCCGTTCACTCGAACGGGCTGCAAATGTAAACAGAATTCTTAAAATAGAAGGTTAACACCAAAATCGTGCTTAATCGAGATCTTCAGGTTTTAATGTTCCTATGGCATAATCCAGCAAAATCTTTTGAAATAGTAGCCTATATTCGGCTTGAGCCCGGTCGGTTTGGGCCTGCACTAATATCCGGTTTGCCTGCGTAAAATCGACCAAGTTAGTGATCCCCAAATTATACCGCTCCCTTTCGAGTTCAAAGGCCATTTCAGCTGCGATAAGTTGTTCCAGCGAAACCGTATACGTTTTTTTGTAAAGGTTAAAATTCTCGTATGCCCGAACAACATCAGTCTTTACTTGAATTTCAGCATTTTTAGTGAGCGTCTGTGTATTGAAATAGTTCACCTTTTGCTGGACGTATGCCGTTCTGTTTTGCAGATTTTGATTCCCTCCAAAAACTGGAATATACAGCTGAAGTCCGTATACCTTTCTCAGGTTGTCAGTTCTGAACTGATCTCCAATCGGTCTTACGTTTGGATCGCCATCTGCTTTATTATAGGCAGAATAGAGTGTACCAAAAGCACTCAAGGTGGGCATCATCCCACCACGACTGGCATTCATGGCATATTTTGCAGCTTGCTCACTTTTCTTTGCCCTTAAATAGTCTCCACGATTTTTTAGAGCTGCCTCAAACAAAACATCCAACTCAATCTGCCGTGATCCAATCATATTTACATCCCAATCCGGTTTTGCTACATCAAATTGCTCGGTTGGCTCCAGCAACAAAGTCTGAGTCAACGAACCTTTATCGGTGATCAGGGTAATTTCGGCCTGCAATGCTCTAATCTCAGCCGCCTTCGTTTGTGAGTCCTGCGTATAGCCATCTACTGGCGATCTACTTCCTAATTCTACTTGTGCCCGAACTTGCTCCAGTTGTTTTTTCAATACGTCAAAGTTCTCTTGTGCTATCCTAAGCAATTCTACATCTACAAGAACCGTCAGGTATTGTATGGATACCGTGTTAATGACATCCTGCAACGTGCGATTGATATAGTACGATTGTGCGTCCAGTAGATTGACAGACCGTTTGACCTGATTAAACTGGCTTAATCCGCTGAATATATTAATATTCGCATTGATGGAACCCGATAGTTGCTCAAAGACCCCATTCACCACTTCTCCGGTATTTTGATTGAAGGTATTACCATTTACTTTAGTTGCCCCTCCATTAACTGAAAGTGTTGGACCCAATCCGGCATAACTAGCAGTGCGTTGCATTTCACTCAATGTTAAATTATTTTTTTGCTGGTTCAATAGCACGCTATTTTTTATGGCAATCTGTAAAGCATCCTGAAAGGTCAGGACTTTCTTTTGTGGCCATGCTGGTTCTGATATGGCAATACATCCAAGCGTTACTACTATGAGAATGGCTCTGTTCATCTTCTTTAAATTCTATTTCACTAATTCGTCAGCGCTTATGGCTCCGTCTACCACTCGCAAAATTCGTTTTCCACGTTTTGCATTTTCTTCCGAATGGGTTACCTGAATAATCGTTATCCCTTCTTCATTCAACTTTTGAAAAATATCCATAATCTGCTTCCCCTGGTCAGAATGAAGATTGCCAGTTGGTTCATCCGCGAGTAAAAGTTTGGGCTGACCAACAATGGCTCTCGCAATACCCACCAATTGTTGCTGTCCACCAGAAAGTTGCTCTGGAAATAAATCTTTTTTGGCTACCATATTGAACCGGTCAAGCAACTCAGCTACCATGCTTTTGCGCTGACTGCCGTTCACTCCTTTGTATAATAAAGGTGTTTCAATATTCTCGTAGACCGTTAACTCATCAATCAGGTGATAGGCCTGAAAGATGAAACCAATGTAATTTTTATGCATCTCTGATTTCTGCCGCTCCTTCATTTTGTGCACAGGCTCGTCAAAAAAGAAATACTCACCGGCCGAAGGCTCATCCAGCATGCCAATGATATTCATCAAAGTAGATTTGCCTGCACCACTTGGGCCCATAATGGTCAGAAATTCGCCTTGCTGGACTTCCATGTCCACGCCTTTAATAATGAATGTTCTTTGAAAGCGGGTATCGATGTACTTGTCTACGTTCTGCAGTTTAATCATGGTCGATAATATTAAAGTTCAAAATTCATTATTCACAATTCAAAATTGCCTTCCCTTCTAAATTTTGAACCTGGAATTTTGAACTCTTAGTGGCCGTTGTCTTCATTGGCTAATAATATGCCAAGGATATTTACAGGCTTAGACGTTAAAAAACGAATATAGTTGCATGGAAAGTCGTCCGCAAATGCAAATAGGTGTCCGAAAGCGGATATCAAGAAATTGGCAGTTGGAAATGGGCAGTAGGCAAAGCTCGGAGAATATTTGCCTACTTTCCAAAACGATCTTACTTTTCGAACTTAAAACACAATGGGATGCAGAATAACATCCACCCTTCGATTCATGACCATGCCACGGAAGTTGTCATTAGAGTATACCGGGTTTTCCAAACCCCAATCTTTCCTATAGATGATCGTTTCAGGAATACTTTTTTGAAGCAGCAATTCAAATACAGATTCACTCCTCATTTGGGAAAGCCACTCGTTGAAGTGCTGGCCACCGATGGGATCAGTATGGCTAATTAATTGAATCTGGTATTTTTCAGTAAGTCTTGGTATCGAATCAAGCCAATGAAATAAATCCAGCGCCTGGTCCTCATCAATATAATAACTTCCACCGCCAAAGTAGATGCTTTTACGTAATTCCTCCTGCATCGCTTGTGCGTGCGATGTGAATGAAAGAACGGTACATACTATCGCTAATTTCAGTCTACGCATCTCGTAACAACGACAACGAAATTACAGTATTCTTTTTTAACCTACTTGCTGTTGCCCTCCATCTTTTTTTAAGGAGTCCAATCCTATACGGCAAGCACTTTTAAGGTCATCAACAAACTAGTCTTCCTTTGGAGCCTCTGCGCAACTATTTTTTTCCTTTGCTACTATTTAAACTGCTCACTGATTTTCGTGGGCACCTGGCAACCCTCTTTCTGGCGTGTGTCGGACAATTGAAAAATCTTCCATGTACCCTCGGCACCTTTGAAGAGTTGAAATGCATCAACGCCACAATGGCTAAACTTTTTTCCAACATAAAAGGCGTAAGGCGCCCAGGCCTGCGCCAAGCTTCCATCGATTTCAATTTTGGTATCCCAAATCACCTCATTCCAGACATCAGGATGCGGGGTGCCTACCGCTTTTAAAAACTCATCCAGGGTTGATTCAAATCGTATGGAAGGTTTTCCATCTTTACTCAAACCAATGGTCGCCATCGACACTTTTTTAGTAAACGTAGCATGCACGATGGAACTGTCCCCTAATTTCATTCCATTAAAAAGCTGATCAATGGGCTTCATCACCTCTGCCCTTTCGTCTAACGTCTGACCCAATGAACAAATGGAACCCATTAATAATCCAATCCCACCTAAAATTCGTTTCATTTTTTTCCGGCCACTTTGGGTACAAAAATCACGAATTAATCAGAAAATAACCGCTTCTATTACCGGAATTGTAAATTTCAAGATTTCACTTTTAAATCTTTACTTTTGAGGTGTAAAATCATCCTATGAGAAGGTTAATGACGGTGTTTTGTTCACTTTATATAATGGGGCTATCACTTTATGCCATGCCTGCGGACAGCCTTGAAACAGCGCTAAAAACAGCTAAAGGGGATTTAAAAGTAAAAACATTAAACGAGTTATTTCGAGCATACTTCAATTCTGACCCAATAAAAGCAATTGGCTATACCCGTGAAGCCCTTTCGCTCGCCACCGAAATTGACGACCGGAAAGGGATGGCCGCTTCGTACAATAACCTGGGACTTGCCTACAAAAGCCAAGGCGCATTGGACAGAGCTCTGGAGTATTATCTTATTGCTCTTCGTATTTATGAAAACCTTGCAAACAAAGAAGGTATTGCGAATACCCGAAATAATATCGGTACTATCTACGCAATTAAAAGGGACTATGGCCAGGCTATGAAATACTTTGAAGAATCACATAAGCTATTTCTAGAAGTGGGTGACCAGGAAAAGATTATTAGTTCTATGAATAACCTTGGAAATCTCCATAGCGATTTGCAACTCTTTGAACAAGCGATGAAATATTATTCACAGGCTTTCCAGTTAAGCGAGAAGAGTGGCAAAATTTATTCAGATCCGTTGAACAACATTGGCAACTTGTACTTCAAGCAAGGCAACTATCAAAAAGCTGTTGAGTTTTACGAACGAGGTCTTACCTTGGCCAAAAAAGAAAATAATAAGGTTTCAGAACTTACAATTATTGCCAATCTGGGAGAAGTCTATGCGCGTGCAAGCAGAAACAAAGAAGCTCAACAATATCTTGACCAGGCGATGGCATTGAGTCAGGAATTACAGGCTTTTGTTTATGAGCCACAAATTCTTAAAAGTATGGCGGGGAATTATGCCCGGCAAAATAAAATGAAAGAAGCCTATGATCTGATGCTGCGTTATGATGTTTCCCGAGAGAAGATTTATGGTGAAGAAAGCAGCCGCAAAATTGCCCAAATGGAGATGGCATTGAATATCAGCGAAAAAGAAAAGGAAGTTGAAGCGCTTAAAATGGATGACGAGATCAAAACACTACAGCTACACAACACCCGAATGATCATTACCAGTGTGGTACTGGCCATTGTAATTACCCTTGCAGGAATCAATCTCTTCATGCAAAAGAAAAAACGCACTAAATAGTAATGAGTCGAGAAGAAGCGCGAACCCTGCTTGCTTCCATGACAAAGAGCGTGAGTCTGTTGCGCCACATGCGCACTATTGAATTGGTGATGGAAGCATACTCAGAAAAGCACAAGGAAGACAAAAACGAATGGGCAATTGCCGGCTTACTGCATGATGCGGACTATGAAGCCTTCCCTGAACAGCATCCAAACGTAATAGTAGCAAAACTCCAGGGTCTTGGGGAGGCAAAAATTGCGCATGCTATTTCCGCTCATTATAGTAAGTGGAACAGTCCTTACGAAACTTTGCTCGATAGAGCATTGCTTGCCTGCGATGAATTAACAGGCTTTGTTGTGGCATGCTGCCAGGTAAGGCCTGATGGCATTTCAAGCCTGGAAACAAAATCAGTTGTTAAAAAATTGAAAGACAAAGGTTTTGCAGCGAAGGTCGAACGGGATGAAATTTACAAAGGTATTGAGCTGCTCGGTGTTGATCTAAACGATCATATTGCCTTTATTATTGATGTCTTGAAAAAGAATCGTATAGAATTGGGAATTTAGACTCAAGAAATTACATTTGTTGTACTATAAAAGAGGAAGTCATGTTTGAACAAAATGTAGGAGACGGAGCCAATTTATTTGTTGTCATTATGGCGATCATTATCGGTTTTGCCTCTGCTTTAGGCTTTACCGATTTTCTTAGAACCAAGAAAGAAGATAATAACGAACCTGAATAGATAGATTTATATACCCGAACCGAAACAAAAAAGCTCCTGGCAAAACCCGGAGTTTTTTATTTGATCAATAACAAATTTTCTTAGTTGCCCGATGCGTATGGCGACTTATAGGTTGCTTGCCACTCCTCCCATTTTTTCGTGCGGAAATGGTCTTCACCTATGAACTGTATTATTTTGTGGAACGCCTCTGCCTTCTGATACCCAGGCAAAGGTTGAATCATCCGAAATTCTTCATCTAGAAATACCACTGTGGGGTATGACATCTGATTGTTTAAAAGAGCCGCAGCCAGTTGGTGAGTTCCTTTGTTCCCTGAGGGAATAAATTTGAAAGTAGTTCCGCTGAACACTACATCTTCGGTTTGCTCTGCGTTGAATTTTACAGGATAGAATTTTTCATTAAGAATTTTAGCGACCTGTGCCTCGCTGAACGTATTCTTGTCCATCACCTTGCACCAACCACACCAATCGGTAAACACGTCTATGAATATTTTACGCTTTTCTGTTTTCGATTTTTCGATGGCTTGTTCAAAAGTCAGCCATTTTACAGGGCTTTCCTCTGCGATTAAAGAAGTTCCGGTTGAAGCCGACTGACCATAGGAACAGAAAACAAATCCTATTAAAACCATGACGCCAATATATTTCCTCATAATGTGCAATTCTTTGACAGTACCGATAACAAATTTAAGCAGAAAACTAGTTCCAATTAACCTTAATAATAAAATATGGCTGTGATGTAACCTAAATGCGCATAAAGGGTATTTACTGTACGGAAAAAAGACCATCTGTTCGTAATTGAACAGGCTTGTGGGGCATGGAAATTGAAATTACCCCACTTTGGTCTATTTCAAATCTGGCATTGCCTTTGGTAATTTAGAAGTTCAAAATGAAAAAGTTTCAACTATCGGACAAAGATTATCTTCTAGCCTTGGGCATACTGGTAGCCGTTATTATCATGCTTACCACCCTGGTGTACACAGATGTGCCAAAACCTGAAACGAAAAACGGACAACCACCTCAACAAAAAACTGGTCTTTACCTCACCCCTTCCGTTCTGCTTAAAAAAGTTGTTGAAAAGGTTGATTTCAAGTCTTTGATACAAAAGAATCCCTAGTTTCGATAAGCATAATAATGCAGCACAGACTCAATGGAGATCTGAATCGCCTTATTGATGGGATAAAAATCGCGTGTTAATTCAAAATCAATAGCGTGTAGCTGCATATAAAATTGATTCATCACCGGTACATGCTCTCCCATTGCGATTTTCGATTCTATATTTTGATAGGCTTCCACTTGCTCTGTCTTGATAATCTGACACGTTATCAATTCTTTTTCACCATACTTATTGGTGCGGGCTGAGTAACCGAATAAGCGACAAATAAGGCCACGGTATTGGTATTCTGAACAAAGGCCTGCACCAGGTTGGGATGGATTAAGAATGTGGCAGATAGATGAGTCGGATGCGTTTAGTCTATCAAGCCATTCATTAGCTTTGCCTGCTTTGTATAGATAATGAGCAAACGGAAGGAATTCCAAAATGGTGGCTTCTATATCAGGTTTGAAACAGCATTTGCCGCAGCCCATTTTACATTGGAGTGTGGAGCTCTCTTGGAAAGCCTTTATCTCACCATCCAGCTTCATAAAGACTTCTTCAACCGCTCTAATTTTTTCAAGTAGCATCACGGCACAAAAATAGCATCCTAAAGTTGTAAACGTTGAGAAAGAAAAATTACTTAATTTTTGCGCTATACAACCACAAGGCTAAAATCTTAACTTGACCTCATTTATATGAAACAACGGTGTTCCTATTCATCAGTAACCTTTGTGTTGTTGATCATTCTCTGTGCAACCCCAAATTCTCACGGGCAAGACTATATCAAACTTAGCAAGGATTTCTTTATGGCCGTACGGAATAAAAATACGGATGCCTCCTTTTTTGCTGCTCATCTTGCCAAGGCAAATCCAGACAAACTAAAATTACAACTTATTACTGAAGATAAAGCGAAGGCATTTTGGATTAATCTGTATAACAGTTATGTGCAATTCGCCTTAACCAAAAATCCTAAACTATTTGAAGACAGAGGAACATTTTTTAAGACGGCAGGAATTGAAGTCGCTGGCCAAATGTTAAGTCCAGATGACATTGAACATGGGATTATTCGCCATTCCAAGAATAAATTAAGCATGGGCTATTTAGACAAATTTTCAATTTCAGAATATGAAAAGAATTTCAGACTAGAGAAAATAGACTATCGTGTCCATTTCGCTCTAAACTGTGGTGCTAAAAGTTGTCCTCCTATTGTCTTTTACGAATCTGAAAAACTGGAAGAACAACTGAATACATCTACCCGGTTGTATCTTAAGAAATTTGCATCGCACGATGCCAAATCCAATGTGGCGATGGCACCTGTATTATGTTCCTGGTTCAAAGCTGACTTTGGTGGAGAAGAAGGGGTCATAGACATCTTAATAAAAAATAAGATTGTACCGACTGGAAATTCTCCAGACCTAAAATACCTTGATTATGACTGGACCTTAAGCCTGGGTAACTATACCAGAGAAAACTGACTGGCAGACACACATGAATGTTTTAAACTACAGCTACAAAAGAAACATCCTCTTATTTAACCTTTTTACAAAAAATCACTTTTCCAGCATCCCTTTGATGGTGTTGATTACCATTTGCCAGTTTTGCTCAGAATGATCACGAGCCTCTTCCGAACGACAATTGTTCTGTGTGATTGTTAATCGTGTGTTACCATCTTCCTGAGAAAGGGAATAGGTGATTACCTGGTAATTATCAGGCTCATCTTTCTCACCCGACATACTGCTCCAATAGTTGTACTGAAGTATCCTCTCCTTTTCCATCTGAAGAATGGTTCCTTTATCTTCATACGGCTTGCCTTGCCACTCACCTGAAAATGTTATGGGGCTGCCCACCTTCCAATCAGATTTAGTAGTAGTGCCAAAAAGATATTTTTTAATCTGTTTCGGGTCCGTCAAGGCATTCCAGACCACTGGGACGGTGGCATTAATATGAATTGACACGTTGACGGTTATCGTTGTATTCATAGCTACAATGTTTTTTTACTCTTCCTTCTTTTTTTATAGACATATTTCACTGAAACATATCCTGTACTGGGCATCGCTTCACTGATTGAAAAGTATTGCCGCTGCTTAATGTCTTGAAAGAGTGGCTTACCACTTCCTAAAACTACGGGTACCAAACCGAGCCACATTTCATCCATCAAACCTTCGTTGATAAATGTAGTTACCAGGCTTGCTCCTCCAAACAACCAGATGTCCTTACCTTCACTTTTTTTTATTTCGCGAACTTTTGAGGCTATATCCCCGCTCATCAAACGTATATCTTTTCTCTCTTCCAGTTTCAATGAATTAGAAAAAACATAGAGAACTTTTCCTGGAAATGCTGATGATCCCATCATTTCAAAGCTCTTCCTGCCAAGAAAAATAAAATCAATCTTCGACATAAAATCATCCATGACTTTTTGTGAAGGTGGTGGACACCAATCATATTCGCCATTAGGCCCTTCGATAAAGCCGTCAAGGCTGAGGGCTACACTAAGAATTACCTTTCGCATTGGGCCTTGTGTTTATGAGCTTGTTATTTGGTAAGGAGGTGTGGTTTGTCTTTACAATGATAATTAAGGTGCTTTCACCCACCAAATAATTTCCAAAGGGAAGTTCTTATTGTTCCAGAATTTTAAACTCTGTCCGCCTGTTCATACGCCTTCCTTCCTTGGTTTGGTTGCTGGCAACAGGTTTGGAGATGCCATAACCCATAGCCGTTATTCTGCTGGCATCAGCCCCTGATTTGACCAAATAGTTTTTTACGGCATTTGCTCTCCGTTGACTCAGAATCCGATTATACTCTTCCTGGCCAAAGTTATCTGTATGCCCGCCTATTTCTACTCTCATCGACTTGTTTGTCATCAACATGGTTAGTAGATTTTGCATCCCTCCTGTTGAAAGGGGCTGATCACTGTTAAGCGCAAAATAAATATTGAGTGCATACGGCAAATTGGTAATCACTTTTTCAAGACGAATAGTATCCTGAATATTGGCATCTGTGAGACCATAGAAATAAAGAGAGGACGAAAAAGTACTATACTCATTTGAAACTATCTTGAACTTATACACAGTATTTGAACCTGCCTTGCTGGTTAAATCAATTTCAAACTGACCTATGGAAACCTTTTGGACCTGTAGAGAATCCCCTTTTTTGTTTCTAAAATTTACCCTTGCATTCAAAGGCGCGCCAGTAGCATCGTCTACTACCAGTAAAGTCATTTTAAATGAGCTTGTCAAGAGAACTGGTTTTATGGGTTTTATGGGCTCAGTGAAATCCTTCATCCTATCTGGCTGGCTGAGTTGAACAGGCTTCCAGTTTGTCATATCGATTTTATAAATATCCTGTTCACCTATATTTTCATCTCTTACGGATGAGATATAGGCAAATTTTTCATCTGCGTTGAGTACAAAATAGATATCATTTTCGACCGAATTAATGGGATACCCTAGATTAACCGGATCTAACCAACTGGATGTTGTGGAGTCATAAGTCGAGCGATAAATATCGAGATCACCCATACCGGCAAATCCATTCGAACTGAAGTAGAGGTGTTTGCCCTTTGCGGAAACAAATACTCCGTCCTCGTCCTTTTCAGTATTTACTTTTGGGCCAAGGTTTTCGACATTAATCCATCGTCCGCTTTTTCCCAGTTCGCAGGAGTAAATATCCGTGCCGCCATATCCACCTGGCCTGTCACTGGTAAAATAGATATGTTTATCATCCTCTGTAATAGTGGCAGAATTTTCGAGGTATTGTGAATTGATTCCCTCTAAAGGCACAGGCTTTGACCAGGTTTGTGTTTGGTCCCGTGAAGAAATAAATAAATCCCCTCCATTTGAATCGTGATATAATAGCATCTCTGTTCCGTCAGGAGAAAGGTTTACGCTTGCATTGTGGAAATTAGTATTAAGCGGAGCGCCAATATTCCGTGCCTGTTGCCATTCGCCATTTATTTTCAGGGAGTAAAATATATCTTCATAATACTCATGGTCGGCCGCAACTTTTACATTCAGGTTTTCATCTGGTCTGCGAGTTGTGAAGACCATTTGTGTCTCATCCTCTGTGATAGTTGGAGCGTAATCAGGGTACTCGGAATTGATTTTGGCACCTAGCGGAGTAATGACAACATTCACCGGGTTGGTCATATAAATCTTGGCATTTCTACATTCGAATATCTTCCGGTTTACCTCATTGGTTTTTATTGATTTATTAAGATTCATTGAACGGGCCAATACCCTGTTATAACGGTCATAAAATCTGATGGCGCTGTCAAACTGCTCGTCATAGTGATAGGCTTTCCCCAGAAAAAACAATATTTCTTCATTTACTTCCGGATCAAATTTCCAGGCTTTGAGAAAGTACGGCAAAGATTGCTCTTTGCGAATAGTCAACATGATTGATTGGCCAACCATAAATTGCGCCTTCGCACTTTTTGGATTCATCTGGGTTGCCAATACAAATAATTCTGTCGCCTGCTTCCGGTGAGAAAAGTCGAATACTTCCATGCCCAAGCGGTAGTACTCTTCTGAAAGAGATAAAGAGTCATTTTGACCAACAACAGGTGTGAAGCTGAAAACAAATAGATAGACAGGGATAAGGAAAGCCAACCGAATTTTGGTCATTACAAATGTTATAATCTTCAAATTTACTGTTTTATTGGATTTATGACCAAGACTATGAAACAAGAAAATCTAACTTTCGATTTACTATTTTATGATCCATTGGAATCCCAACTACTAACTAAAAAACTGTTTACACGGTTCTTTACTGATGTTGAAGTCAGCGCTATCAGAAGACTTCATCAAAGCGAAAGATAGCAAACAAAAAAACGAGACCTGGATCTCCGTTTACATATGACTCATTTCGTTGTCGATCCAATCTTAACAAGGGGTCTGTTATCAACTTATAAACTCTTCGATGTTACTTCACGTATCCATCAACCTTATGACCACACCTTGGACTTTCTTTAAATTTTCAACCAGTAGTAATTCTTCATTTTCCATAGCAGTTGTCAGCAATATCTGTGTGAAGTCGAGAAATTCACTTAAATCGATTTCAGAATCCGTTAAAAATTTTTTAATCTGATTTTCCTGCAGAAAAAGGACATCTCCGCAAAGAGTTTGATAATCTGCTTTCATGCTACCATCATTAAAGCGAGTTCTTCGATATTTTATCACAAGGTCTTCTATACGCCTTGCGTCTGAAACAAAATTAACTATAAAGTAACACTAAACAGCCTAAACCCTTGTTTAGTTACTCCAAATCTCCTGATATTTCAATTCAGTGGAACCTAAGGCACCGTTTTTTAGAGTACCTAATTTGCCGCCAGATGATACTCTGAGGCATGAAGCTTTTGCTTGTATCAAGAAGTAATAATTGAAAGTCAGAACGATGTCTAGCTCGTAGTTTATATTGTAGCTATTTGATGAACGCCATCAGAAAGGTGAATCGAGTAAAAATCAGGTTCTTTTTTGTAAGCAGCCATATATTTCTTTTTAATCTTCGTGGAAAAGTCTTCGACACCCTCCTTTTTCACAAGATTAATGATACAGCCGCCAAAACCACCACCCATCTGACGGGCCCCAATCACAACATCAGCAGATTCACTTGCTACCGTAACCAACAAATCAGATTCCGGACAACTTACTTTGTATTCTTTGCTTAACGCCCAATGTGTCTCATACATGATTCTACCAAAACTCTTGAGATCATTTGCTACTAAATATTGCGCACCGCGGTGCGCGCGATCTATTTCCTGGATAACAAATCGGCATTTTACAAAAGTGTCTTTTTTTAGCAATGACTTAACCTGCTCTAATGATTTCAAATCAGCATCTCGAAGGGATTGAATATTCGGGTTGCTTTGTTGCAATACACGAACCCCTTCTTCACAAGAGGCTCTTCGCTCATTGTAGGCAGACGAAGCCAAAGAGTGCTTGACCTTTGTGTCGATCAGTAAAACCTCAATATCATTAAAATGGAACGGCAGATACTCATGGGTCAAACTTTTACAATCAAATAGAATGGCGGAGTCTTTCTTCCCAAAAAGGCTGGCATACTGATCCATCAGACCGCAATTAACACCTGCAAATTCATGCTCCGCATATTGCGCGATCATTGCAAGGTCCAACCGACTTAGGTGAAAGTTGAAAATGGTATTTAATGCAAAAGCGAAGCCGCAACACAAAGCCGCTGAAGATGAAAGTCCGGCACCGGTAGGAATATCTCCTCCAAATATACAATCTACACCTTTTACAGGAAGACCTTTGCGAATAAAGCCTTCCAACACGCCCATTAAGTAATTCACCCACATCTCACCCGGATTAAGGTCCAGAAGTGAAAAAGTTGCGCCCTCATGAAAATCATGTGAATAAATATTGCATCGATCATTTTCATTCGGGGCTATGGCAAAAACCATGTACTTGTCCACGGCCGCTGGCATGACGAAGCCCATGTTGTAGTCGGTATGCTCCCCAATAAGATTAATGCGACCTGGGGCCAGAAAAATAAAAGGATCACGGTTAAATTTCGATTGAAAGGACTGCGACAAAAGTTGGGTTAGACTTAACATTGCTACAAGTTTACTAAACACTGGCAATGAAACCCAAAAACTGAAAATTTGTTTTTTTAATCACCAGGGTGTGCATCAATAGGTTTTTTAGCTTAGACCTTTTAGAGTTGACTTCCCTCTGAAAGGCTGTCAACCCTACCTAATCTCAAAGAAGTTTGATGGAGTTTGATAGATTTGAGTGGCTTATTTCCATTCACAAGACCCCAATCGTTGCTGTGAGTACTAAACTGTCGAAGATATTTCATAAACATGTCAGGTATTTCAAGCCTGTACTCGAAAAGCATTATCCTATTCAATCCAATTCTATCCTGGCTAAGATGAAGAAAGAATTTGACGCCTTAGATAACGATCTTCATTTTGCTATTCATTCAAAGAACCCGATGGACCGAAGAATCCCATTGTGTGGCCTTTTCCTTTCCCTCGTTAAAGTTTTGGACATTCAGGGTGAAGGTTACGAAAAGATCCGGTCCACTTGCCTGGAAGTAGCCATGGAATTTGTGACGCCAAAAAATAGCTTTCAAAAAAAAATCAAATCCCTCCAGGGCCGGTTAGCCAAGAGTTGGTTATTTCGTTTGATTGTTCGACAATTGAAAAAGAGAGTGAAAAACAAAGCATATCCGGATGGGTTTGCCGTAGACATAATCACCCGGCCGGAAGACACTTTCGGACTAGGCTACGGGTTTGACATCCTGGAGTGTGGAATCTGTAAATTGTTTAATAAGCACCACTTCGGTCATTATACTAAAATACTTTGTGAGGTGGATTATCTCACTTCAAATTTAGCGGGCCTCGAACTGATCCGGACCGGGACGATTGCCAACGGGGCAAAAAAGTGTGATTTTCGATTCAAGCAGAAAAAATAGGTCCTCTTAGTATAATTTCCTGGTGAAATCATCATGATCTGGTACCTGATAATTTGCTTTATCAGAAGTATTTTCTAATATTAATCATACAATTCGATACTATTCCAGCACCAAAAGAATAGTGAAGCCTGCCATTTTTTGCTGGAAGTAAAAGCGATATTAAGTGAAGTTGATGAGACGTTCAAAATTCGTGATCGATTGGACGCGATCTTACAGTAAATGCATTATTCAGATGAAGTATTTCATTGTCATTCACTCTTAATATTAATAACACTATAACCTTTAACCTTAACCCAAACTATTATGAAAAAACTAATGCTTTCCATTGTGGCCGTTTTGTTATTCTTAGCGGGCACAACATTCGCACAGACTGCTCCCGCTAAATTTAGGGTTCACGAACACGTTGTTAAACCATCCATGAATAGCAAGTTTCGCGATGCCGTGAAGAAACTGAAGGCAGCATGTGAACAGTACAAACTCAACTTAAGTTGGACTACGGTGGGCTATGATGATAATTCTTATATCCATGCATTGCCACTTCAGAATTATGCCGATTTGGATAAGAACCCTTTTGCAGATCTGGAAACTAAAATGGGCCAGGAAGCACTCGGAAAGATATGGGGTGAAATGGCTGAGTGCCTTGAGTCGGAACGGGATTACGTAATTACTTCACTGCCACAGTTTGCCTACCTGACACGTGGAGCGGAGGAAAATCATCGCGAAGTTACGTTTTGGTATATATTGCCAGGCAAGGATGGAGAGGCCGAAAATGTTCTGGCCGAGTGGAAAAAGTTGAATGAAAGCAAAAAAGTGCCTGGCGGATATGAGGTATACAAAGCGATTTTTGGAATTGAATCCCGTTATGCCATTGTGCACTTCGCAAAAGATGCAGTTGACTTAGCCACAAAAAACCAAAAGACGAATGAATTGAACGCTGGTGAAGAGGCCAATGCATTATGGACCAAAACCATGGCTATTTCAAAGCGCTACTTCAACAAACGGGGAAATGTGCAGCCTGATCTTAGCCTTAACTTACCCAAGCGAAAAATGTGAAATGTCAGTCAGAACAGTAGAGTTCTGAAAACTTTTCCTATGAATTTGACCACCTCAGCTTGGTACAACAAGTGGGGGTGGTCTTATTTTCATTTAAATACCTGAATTCATAATCGGACACATATCTTCACAACCGAACACACTCATTATTGCCATGGGCCGATTCAGTTACAGAAATCAATTAACCGCCATTGGTACATAATTTGTCAACCTGGTGGAAAACAAAGACCTCATGGTTAAAAATTACATAGTTCTTTTCTTCCGCAACCTGCAGCGCCAAAAACTATTTTCATTCATCAACCTGCTGGGCCTCACCGTTAGCATTGTCAGTACATTGCTGATTTATTTGTATGTACGTCATGAGTTTAGTTACGATCGTTTTCATCCGCATGCAGAGCGGATCTTCCGTGTTAACCAGACATTCATTTGGGGCGAGAACAGTAACAACCAGTTTGCCAGGACGGGACCGGGAGTGGCCTATGCTGTGAAAGAAGAACTCTCAGAAATTGAACTGATCACCAGTGTTCATACACCCGGGGATTTTATTATCTCTTATACCAATCCGGCAAAAGAAGTTGTGGCGTTTGAAGAGAATAAAATTTTTGCCGCAGACTCTAACTTTTTTAAAATGTTCCACTTCCCTTTTGTGAAGGGAAACTCAGCCTCTATTTTAAAAATAGCCAATACCCTGGTGATGACAGAATCTACCGCAAAGAAATATTTTGGAAATGAAGATCCCATTGGGAAACTTGTTCGGCTGGGCGGGCTAAGCGGGGATGACCAAAAAACGTATGAGGTCACCGGAGTGGTGAAAGATCTTCCGGATAATTCGAGTATCAAATTTGATGTGTTGCTGTCTCTGAAAGGCTTTCCTATTGAAAGATTATACTGGAGTTGGGTATGGACGCAACTGGAAACCTATGCAAGGCTGGAGCCTACAGCCAATATGGCAAATGTTAAGGAAAAACTAACCAGGATTCCCCGCAAACGAGCGGAAGAAACATTGCAGCGCGCTATGAATATGTCGTTTGATGATTACATCAAATCTGGAAAAAAGTGGGAATTATTTCTGGAGCCTATGACAAGCATCCATTTACCATCCGATATTGTGCTGGGCAATTCCCTTATGGATACAGGCAGCATAAAAATCCTTTATTCTTTTATAGGGGCTTCCATCTTCATTGTTTTGTTGTCGTGCGTAAATTTCATGAACTTATCCACCGCGCAATTCACCCGTAGAATCAAGGAGGCCAGCATCAGAAAAATACTGGGTCTCGGAAGGGCGGAATTAAGTATAAGCTATTTTATTGAAGCCTTTACCTTTTGTTTGATTGCTTTGATTACCGCTTTGGCCATTACACAACTCTTACTTCCCAACTTTAATATAATTACCGGAAAAAACCTGGACATCAGATTATTTACCGATCCCGGATTATCCGTAGCATTGCTTGCCCTTGTTTTGTTGATGGCTGTCATTTCCAGCAGTTATCCGGCTTTATTTCTAACCACCTTCCATCCTGTACAGGCCATAAAAGGAAAATCTAAAGTAGGCCGGGAAGGAAAATCTTTCAGGAATGGATTGGTTATATTTCAATTCAGTGTTTCAATTATCCTGATTATTTGCACGGCCATTGTATTTCAACAACTCAATTATGTCTCAGAAAAAGATCTTGGATTTGATAAAGAAAACCTGATGGTGCTCCATCATGTTGAAGCCGTGAAAAATGGTGAAACATTGGCCAACGCAGTGATGACTGTGCCAGGGGCCGTAAATGCATCGTGGTGTACGTCAGCCCCGCCCAGAATATATGGTGGCGATACATTTAGTGCAGAAGGTTTAAATGGAAAAACATTCCCCCTCAATTATGCAAGGGCCGATGAACAGTATATTCCAACGTTGAATGTAAAATTGAAATTAGGACGGAACTTTTCGAAAGACAATCCGGGTGATGTAAACCGTGTAGTCCTCAATGAAAGTGCCATTAGGAAGATTGGCTGGAGCATGGATGATTCTATACTGGGCAAGAAAGTAGAATATTACGAAGCTACGTTTGAAGTGATTGGCGTGGTAGCCGACTTTAATTATTGGTCGATAGCAACACCCATCGAGCCGATGGCTATTTTTCATGTCAAAAATCCAATCGTGAAGGACAGTGACAAGGAGTTTCTTGTGTTACGGATCAGTCCGCAAAGCAGCGCCTCGTGGGAGACAACGTTTGCCTCCCTGAATAAGATTTGGAAAGAAAATGCTGGCGATTCACCTTTTCAATATTCATTTGTTGACCAGACTTTTGCGGAAACATTTAAAACACAGCAACAGTTTGGAAAGGTATTAACCGTTATGGCCACTCTGGCCATTCTTATCGCCAGTTTAGGCTTGTTGGGTATGATCATTTACTCACTGGAGCAACGCTCCAAGGAAATTGGCATTCGCAAAGTTTCAGGTGCATCTGTTTGGAATATCCTGTCGCTGATTTCAAAAGGATACACAAAGCTGATTATCATTTCCTTTGTGATCGGTGCACCGGTTTCATATGGTATGATGCAGCAGTGGCTTCAGGATTTTTCTTACCGGATCACACCTTCGATCTGGATTTTTGCACTGGTCGGTGTAGGTACATTGATGGTGGCCATACTGATTACCAGTTACCACTCCGTGAAAGCTGCGTTAACCAATCCGGTGGAGGTGTTGAGGGACGAGTAACTATATCCTAAAAGTTTCTTATCTTTAATGAGTTTTTTTATGAATACGCTAACCATTGATAAAACCAGGGAATGGACAGTTGATGATTATCTTTTGCTGGGAGAGATAAAAACACCTTGTCAATTAATAAATGGAGAATTAGTTATGAGTCCTGCACCCACGCCTCATCACCAACGTGTTCTAAGGAAATTATTTAAAGTACTTGATGCCGCCAGTTTACCCGGAGAAATTTTCTTTTCGCCAATTGACCTTCATATTGATTCCAAAAATGTATTTCAGCCAGACCTTGTGTATTTGCCAGATCGTAGTAAGGATTATCTGACTGAAAGAGGAATTGAGGGGCCTCCTGACTTAATTGTCGAAATAATTTCACCATCCAATAGTTATACGGATCGAAATCAAAAAAAGAACAGCTACCTGAAGTTTGGGATTAAAGAATATTGGATTATTGATCCTGGAAATGAAACTATAGAAATTTACACGCCCGAAGGCGGTATTGATGTTCCGGTCTTTTTCGCATCCAAAGATGGAGAGGTAACTTCAAGCATTTTGAAAAACATGTCGTTTAACCTGAAAGAAATTTTTTGAATTCCCCCAGTTTCTGCAAAACTTACTGTTTATCCCCCGCCTTCAATCGTGCAAGATGATTCAGCACAGCTCTAATTTCACCAAAAGAATATTCGTCTCCTAATTTCTGTTTAACCAGTGTCATTGATTTGCCATCTGTTTCCAGGATCGCGTGTTGAATTATCTCAAGCCTCTCTGAATTCATCAATTCATGAATGTCAAGCTCCCCTGATTTAACTAACAAAGCCAGATGTCCTTCAATGGTTGTGTACGCCAGACTCCTGGCTTTCGAGATTTCATCTATGTTTTTACCCGCTCTATAATACGCCAGCGTTTCTTTAAGACTGCTTCCTTTCTCAGCTTTCTCTTTCTTTCGAACAACTGTTCTTTTTAAATTAAGGATTTCATCCTCCTCCCCTTCAGTATGCGGGTTAAACTCCAAATCTCCATAATGGGCCTTGAGAAGCTTTTGAAGGTGAATCGTGACGGCATACTTAACATCACCCACCGTCTTCAGATACTTCTTAACTTTTGCCACTTTGCTAAGGGAGGCTTCATGCTGTAGCAGTGGTTGTAATATCTCATTCTTGAAGAATCCTGAGAAATAAACAATTGCTTTTTTTACACGCTCTTCTAACAATCTTGTACCTGATTGCGGAACGCTGTTTAATAGCTTATTTAATTCTGGTTGAAATTTTCTGGCAACTTCCTGTATTTCTTTTGCCTTCGCCTGCAAAGAATCTCCGAGTGCTATTGCCGATTTAACATCAGGAAGTTTCTTGCCGGGCAAATCCTCGAGAAAATTCTCAACTACCGCAATTAGTTTTTTGAAATCGAAAGTTTGTAATAATTGTTCGGCCCAATATTTCTTTTGTTCAAATTTTAATAACGTTTCGAGTTCATCCACTTCATTCTCTTTTCGGGCAAAAGCAATTACTCGTTCATCAGTGGAAATGCTCTCGGGTTGAATTTTCGAATGCAGTACTATTCCATCCAATGAAGTACAGCGGCTTAAGGCAACATACACCTGGCCTGCTGCAAAAGAATATCCGGCATCAAGTATCGCTTTTTGAAAAGTTAATCCCTGACTCTTGTGAATGGTGATAGCCCAGGCCAACCTTATTGGGAATTGACTAAATGATCCAATCTCTTCTTCCTCCATTGCTTCCTTCTCACGATCGTAGGCATAACGGATGTTCCTCCATGTCTCACGCTCAATCTTTAGCTCTTGTCCGCTATCAGGGAATCGCACCCTTATCTCATCTTCACCCAATGACTTAACGACAGCAATCTTTCCATTGTAATATCTTTTTTGCTGATCAGAGTCATTTTTAATGAAGATAACCTGTGCGCCTTCTTTTAATTGAAGCTCCATCTCAGTGGGCAATGCCTTTTCTGAAAAATCACCTTCTATGCTCCCGCGAAAGCGGTGAATAGGTCCTTTTAACTTTCCAAGCTCAGATGCATTGACAGTATCGGCTTTGTAGTTGTGGGTGCAAAGCGTAATATAATTTTCAGCAGCCAATGGACTGAACCGGTGATTGAATTTACTATTGAGCAGATGCAAATCTTCACTAAGCACCTGATTGTTCCGGACTCTGTTCAATAATTCAATAAAATGCTCATCGCTTTGGCGGTATATTTTTTTTAACTCAATATACAGTGGAGGTGAATTTAATACTACCTGACTATTAAAGAAAAACGGGCTCTCATAGTAATCTTTCAGAATTTCCCACTCCTCATTTTTAGCAACAGGTGGTAATTGAAATAAGTCTCCGATGAAGAGTACCTGAACCCCACCAAAAGGTTTGTCAGGAGTTTTACGAAAAAATCGAAGGACAGCATCCATGGCATCTAACATGTCGCAACGTACCATGCTGACCTCGTCAATGATCAATAGCTCCAATTCACGAAGTAACTCACGCTTGTCTGCGCTAAAGCGGATATTCTTAAACAAACTATAGGAATCAGAGACCTCCACTCCGTTAAATCTCTTTTGCGCTCCGGAAATAAAAGGACCAAATGGCAACTGAAAAAAAGAATGCATAGTCACACCTCCCGCATTAATGGCTGCCACTCCGGTTGGGGCCACCACCACACAGTTCTTTTGTGTGGTTGAAACAATATACTTTAGAAAAGTTGTTTTGCCGGAGCCGGCCTTACCTGTTAAAAAGATGGAGCGATCGGTATGATTAACAAAATCAGACGCTATTTTAAAAATAGGATTACGATCATCAGGACTGATCATGGGAATATTTAATGCGTGCAGTTTTATTTCGGATTCTTAAAGCTCCAACCTAAACATCCGATTACTAACAAAATTAATACCCAACTTGACGCCATTGCTATTTTATTACCTATAACATAAGGCTTGGGTTCGAACTTAAATTCGATCACATGTTTCCCGGATGGAACTTCCAGCGCACGCAAAACATAATCCACACGAAGAATCGGAACTTCTTTACCTTCAATAAGAGCATGCCATCCTTTTGGGTAATAAATTTCTGAGAAAACCGCCAGGCTATTGACTGAGGATTCAGATTCATATTTTAAATAAGGAGGTTTTGACTCTATTAGCTTAATTACACTAACGCTATCGTATTTTAAAGGCAGGAGTTTAAACTTAGACCCATCTATCACAGCAATATCATTTGTATTTACTTCGGCCACTGTTCGCAGTTCTTCCATAGGTGAATTAACACGTATAACTTTCTTTGCAAACCAGGCAGGGCCTGAAGCTTCTTCATTCAAAATAATATTATCCCTATCTGGACCAAACACCAAATATTTTGCATTCAGCATATTCATCACCCCATAATTTGTAAAGTCAAGGTTTCCCGTTTGTACCTCCGCGATTAGTTTATTGGTTTCGCTATACAAGCAAGAGTCATACAAATCCTGATAGCGTCTCAGTTTTGCACCGTGATATCCACCTAATGAATTATGATAGTAGGACGTGCGCGCTTCACTCCAGGAGTTTTGTAAATTCAGATTATACACCCGGTAATAGCTTTTATCCTTCCGGATTTCTTCGTCAGCCGGTGTAATGGCAAAAAACGAACCATCTCGCTTTCGCTGATAATTCTCTTTTGTGAAATATCGTTTGTCAACCACGGAAAGATCAATCGCGATCATGAAAATCAGAAAGGCAAAGAAACCAAACTCAGAAACTTTCTTACGAACATCGAAGTACAATAATATAAAAATGGAAAAAATAAAAGATAAGGAACGAAAAGCATCGCTTTGCAGAAGGCCCTTCCTATCCGCACGCAAAGCATTTAAGAACCATGTGGGCAGTTGACCTTCACCCTCTCTCGTAAAATTTCCCATACCCGCAAAAAGCAATAACATCAGGCACATACCGCCAGCAACAGAAAACGCAATTATTAATTTTTGCTTTGTTCCCTTTGTGACGCCTTTTTGAAAAAACTCCTCCAATCCAAGCATGCTCAGAAAAGGCATCGAGAAAAGGATAATGACCAACGCAAAATTTACAGACCTGAATTTATTGTACCCCGGAAAATAGTCAAACATGAAATAATTAAATGATGAAAAACTGTCGCCCCAGCTTAGCATAAGACTGAGCACACTCAAAGGCACCAGCCACAAAACATATTTTTTTTCTGCCAATAAGATTCCTGCCACAAAAAGAAAAAAGATAATAGCTCCACCGTAATAGCCTCCAATGGTAAAAGATTGTGGCCCCCAATAGGCAGACGAATAATTCGCAAGTTGATTGGCCAATTGGTTATCATTGGACTGTGTCAATGCCTTATAAGTAGCGCTGCCCTCATCCTGCACAAAAGATTCTCTGCTGCTACCTCCGTAAAAATTTGGAACGATAAGAGTCATAGGCTCCCAAATGCCATAGTTGTAGGCAAAAGCATATTCTTTACTCAAGCCTTCTGCCCCTGATGCAAGTCCAGGTTTTATTAATTCCGATGGCCCCCGGATAGAATAGCGCGTATATTCGGTTATCGCCCAGAACTGTCCAAAGAAAGTCCCTGCTGCTATCACGGCAGCGGGCACCAGAATGCCGAGTGTTTTAAAAAAATCTGCAAGCTTCTTTTCTCTGGCAGCTACTATTAACTGAACCAACCCATACCCAGCAACAATCAAGACGAGATAATAGGTAATCTGTAAATGATTTTCACGCAAATGAAGTGCAAGACCTGCTGCAGTAACTCCAAATCCCAAAATCCTTTTTCCGCTAAAAGCCAGATGAATGCCTGCCATTACGATTGGCATGAAAGCAATGGCGCCAATCCGTGCATTATGCCCGGCAGATAAACCGATGATCATGTAGGAAGAAAGACCAAAAGCTAACGCTCCGGCAATGGCCAGGTAAGGCCGAATGCGGAAGGCCAGCAACATGATATAATACGAAACAAAGGCAAGAAAAATATTGCAGATGGGATGTGGTAAAAATAGAGACAACATCTTCTTAAGGCCAACAACAACACCATCACTCCAGTCTAAATTGACGAGATAAGCAGGCATTCCACTGAACATATTGGGAACCCATAGACCTTCATCACCCGTGACATCACGAAAGTCACGCAACGTTTTGGACGAGCCTAAATGCTGCTGAATATCGTGTTGATCCAGTGTTTTGTTATCAAAGAATATCGGGCTGAAAAAAAAGAGAGTCACCAGTAAGAAAACCAGCAAGGCAAGGCCATGCGCCAGAACATCTTCTTTAAAATTGATTTTCTTCATCATTTGAATTTATACAGCTGCAAAATAGGAAGGATTGGGCAAATCGTAAGGGCTTTTTTAAGTTCATCCTTCTTACTTCTGTGATGAGGAATTTTTAACCCAAATAACGCAATAGGATTTTTGAATGAATAATATGCTGTTGGCATGAAACTTATATTTGATTATTCTATCAATTTAGTCTTATGTTCTTTCGACCGTAGGGAGAAATCTTATCTAATGGAAACAACTTGTCAACCGAGAAGATTTCTCGCCTGCCTACCGGTCAGCAGGCGAGAAAAGACTCGATTAAACAAAATTGCATAAGGATTTTCTAATGTGTAATCTGGGTTTAAAGATGGTCCTTCAGGATGTTCAATCCCGCAATTAAGATGACGACTGCTGTGATACGCTTTATATACAGCGGATTGAATCTTCGGGCTCCCAATCGAGAGCCAATTTGCCCACCAATTAGAACTGCTAGCAACAGCGGAACAAGAAATTGCCAGCTAAGTTCAGGGATACCTCGCTTGAATTGTCCGGCAAGACCCCCAATGGAATTTACCAGAATAAATAAACTTGCCAGTGCTGATATTCTTTTGGCTTCGGACCAGCGCATTATATGAAGGATAGGCGAAAGAAAAATTCCGCCACCAATACCAACCAGACCGGAAAGCAACCCGATGGCAGCTCCTAAAGTGATTTTAAGCGAATTGGTCTCAGGCAACATAACTGCTTCCTCTTTTTGTATGTCTTCAGGCTGGAACCACAATAGAAACGGGACAACAATCAATGTACACCCCAACAAAATAAAAAAAGTATCCTGCTGAATGGGCCAAAGGCCACCGATAAACGCCATCGGTACACTGCTTACTAAATAAGGCCAAATTTCTTTTAAGGAAATCTTTCCCTCTTTATAAAAAATAAGCACCCCGCCCGTCACTACGATAATGTTGCAGAACAATGCAGTTGAACGAATAACTGGAAACGCCAAAGCAAAAACCGGAAGTGCCAGCAACGCCAGGTAACTTGATCCTCCACCAAAGCCGACAGATGAGTAGATCAAGGCAATAATAAAAAAGGAAAGAAGCAGGATGTAGAATTCCATTTATTAATGTTCAATTAATTCATTGGGTTTGAATCAAAATAGATTGAAATGTATTCTTTGAAAGGGTGTGGTTCTGTCTTAATGCATTAACTAACTCCGTTACCCAATGATCACCCTTGTTATCTTTTTGGCGATAGCTGATGAAGATGTCGTATTCGAAGCCGGGAATTAGCGAAGGCATGTTTATTTAATTAGAGATGAAGATCTGCCCCGATGTTTCGGGGTGTCGACTGCCTGCCGAAGCGACAGCTCAGGCAGGTATTCGAATCCGGGAATCAACGAAGGCGTGGTAATATATAATTTAATGAAGACGTATCCACTTGCCTTCGCGAAGCGCATTGGTGAAGTAAGGCCAAAGCAAAGCGCAGGCAGGTATTCAAAGCCTGTAAGGACGGGAGACATCATCAAATTTATGATTTAAACTTCCTGAATTACATCAAACCCTTTAAAACTTCCCGTTATCGCTAGTCCGATAACTGTTTTTACCAAGTTGTTATCCTTGAGTTTCAGGGCGGTCTCATTCATTGTGGCGCCTGAGCCAACGGCATCATCAATGAGTAATATTTTATTAAATTTTCTTTTCTCTGTTACCATAATGCTGAACCTGGCGTTACTCACGCGGTCTTCAATTTTAGGTAATGCCTTTTGTGGTATCGCAATCTCACCCCTGACTTTGACCAACCCAATGTGGGGAAGGGGAAGATTCAGTTTCCGCTCCAGCACTTTCATAAACTGCACCTCTCTTTTTATAGTGGGAGGTATATAACCTACTGCATCCACGCGCTGCTCCAGAATTAATCGGTTTATCCGTTCGTGTGAAAGCTCAATTATTTCATCCATCAACTTCCTGTTCTGTCCCTGTTTGGCCAGATGCAGAAGGATGCCCAGGCGGGTTTTGCCAAACCGTTCAATGGCGTAAAAGTCGAGGTAATAAATGGCATCCAGGCCAATTCTTTCTAACCCTTTGGTGGAGTGGATTTTGTCATGACCATCAATCAACCCGTTGGGTTGGAAATAGGAGAGGTACTTTTTTCTGGTGGCAATAAATTCAGATGCTGTCTTTTCAATTGGCAATTTTTGCCGGCTGCACCAATGGATCAATGCATCCACACCGATCAGGCGCAATCCTCTTTCCGTTACCAGTAAAAAATGTTCCTCAAGAAAACGCTGATCGGCTTCAACTAATTGGTGGGCTTGTGTCGAACTGGATGGCCTAAGCCTGTAAAATGTTTTGGGGGCCGACCCAATTTTCTCTATTCGTTTTTTTTCCAGGAGGTCCTTGATGGCCCGGTGCACCATTTGCCTCGATGAGCCGGTCATCTCCACCAGATCGTTTAGCCTGGTTTCTTGTGTTTTATTTAGAATTTCCAGGATTTTTGATTCTGTTGACATGTTTACAATTGACTGTAAACTGTAAACATACTTGAATTGAAGGAATTAATAAAATTCAGAAACTTTATTTCCGCCTACCCACCAATCGTAGACATTGACTCCGAGACGGAATGTTGCTTTCGGTTACCCTCTGCTTCAAATCCATCTTTCGGGCGGTTGGCAAAGGCTTTCAATAAATACACTTTAACTTCGGCATCACTTAATCCCGACCTCATCAAATCTTTCACATTCAAAACCCCATCATCATACAGGCATGTCTTGAGTACACCCTGTGCTGTTACCCGTATGCGGTTGCATGTTCCGCAAAAGGTTCTGCTAAAGGCCGCGATGATACCAATGTCTCCTTTAAATCCGGGTATCTTATAATGATAGGCTGTAGAATTTTCAGGATCTTGTACTTTTTTTATAGTGGGAAATTGTTGCCGTATGTGCTCCAGAATTTTTTTGTACGTCCAGGCCAGGATAGGATAATGACTGCCTTCACCGTTGAAGGGCATCTCTTCAATAAACCGGACTGAAACATTTTGATCCTTCGTCAACTCAACTAATGATAAAATATCTTCCGTGTTTTTCCCATCCATCACTACGGTGTTGATGTTGACAGGTATTTCATAGTCCAACAAGGATTGTAAGGTCTCCCGTGTTTTGTTAAACTCATCCCTTCGGGTGATCATTTTAAAGCGTTCACGGTCCAGTGTATCAAGACTCAGGTTAACAGAGGCAATGCCCAGTCGCTTCAACTCAGGAATATGTTGAGTGGTGAGAATTCCATTGGTAGTAAGATGCACATCCCGGATGCCTTCAATGTTCACAATCCTCCGGATTAATTGCATGAGGTCTGTCCTCACAAAAGGTTCGCCACCTGTTAACCGGATTTTGGTGATGCCCATCTGTGCGAGCATGGTCACCAGCCTTTCAATTTCTTCGAAGGTCAGCAACTCTTTTTTGGGAAGATATTTGATTCCCTCTTCCGGCATGCAATAAAAGCACCGAAGATTGCAACGGTCGGTCACCGCCAACCGCAAATAGCTTATGGGCCTGCCATGATTGTCAAAAAGATGTGTAGTTGCCATTCTTTCGCTAAGATCGGAAAAAATCAAACGTGTTAGATGGGTTATACTAAAACCTCCAGTAAATCGAAAAAGATCAAATACTTTTTGCCATCACCATCCGCATGGGGTACAACTCACGCTTAAATGGATTTAAGACCAAGCCGATGCTTTCGAGAGTTGTGGCACCAAGAAGGGGTTCATCATCTTTTTCACCAAAAATTACAGGGGCCGAGCCACCCTCTCCCTGATATTCGAAATAAGCATCACCCACTTTGCGAGTGAATTTTGCGCCATCGGCTAAAATAAATTCCATTTTGCGATAAGGCCTTATCCCCAATTTCTTTAAAATCTTCTGCGGGACTAAACTATACACTGCCCCTGAGTCAATCATGAAATCAACCAAAGCCCTTTTAGAGGACCTTCTGGCTTCCTTAACTACAAATTTTTTTATTGTTATGCCCATGGCTTAGTAGGTACCTATGTAAAAATATCGAAATTCATAAGAAATACACCTGTCTTTGCTGAAAATAGATAATCTTGGTCAATTAAGGTGCTATTTTTAACATTGGAAAGTTTTGAAATGTCCCTTCCCTTACCAAGCATAAAATCCTACTTCCCGATTTTCACACATCGGCCAGAATTAGTTTATCTGGATAGTGCCGCTACCTCACAAAAACCACAATCCGTCATTCAAACCATCACAAATTTTTACGAAAAAGAAAACGCCAATGTCCATCGTGGACTTTATGAGCTCTCGTCTACTGCAACACAACGTTATGAAGCAGTGCGCAAAAAAGTTTGCAGCCTTATTGGCGCCTCTGCTTCGAAAACAATTGCCTTCACAAAAGGCACTACAGAGTCGATAAACATTGTCGCTCAGGGCTTTTTGAAAAAGAATTTGAAAGCAGGAGACAAAGTGGTGATCACTGCTATGGAACACCACGCCAACCTCATCCCCTGGCAGCAAGTTTGTAAGCAAACAAATGCGTCACTCGGGATTATTCAGGTCAATGACAAGGGCGAGTTGGTTTTAGAAGGACTAATTCGCTTGCTGGACAAACGAACCAAGTTTGTAGCAGTGACTCACATTTCAAATGTATTGGGGACCATCAATCCTATTGAAGAAATTATTTCTGCAGCTCATAAAAAAAATATCCCGGTATTGATCGATGGCGCTCAAAGCGTAGGTCACTATCCTATAAATGTAAAAGAAATGGACATAGACTTTCTGGCTTTCTCTGCCCATAAAATGTTTGGTCCGCTCGGCACAGGTGTTTTGTATTGCAAAGAAGAATTCGCCTCGCAAGTTGATCCTTTCATATTTGGAGGTGGCAGTATTAAAAATGTTGAGTTTGGTAATACTGAATTTTTAGACTACCCGCACAACCTGGAGGCCGGTACAGCCAATATTTCGGGCGTTATCGGGTTAGGCGCTTCCATTGATTTTATTCAGGAATTAGACTTGAATGAAACAGTGGATCATACCAAAAATTTAAGTGTATATCTTAAAGAAAAATTGAAGTCGCTGGGTACTATCAAATTAGTTGGTAACCCTAAACATTTCAGCGGTATCGTTTCCTTTAATGTGGAAAATATTCACCCGCATGATGTGGCCGGTTTCTTAGCTAATGAGAACATCGCAGTCCGGGCTGGCCATCATTGTGCGCAGCCCTTGCTGGAATCAATTGGAATTCCTGCCACCGTGAGAGCTTCTTTTTCGATTTACAATACAAAGGAGGATGTTGATAAAACAATCAATGCCTTAGTTGAACTTAAAAAATTCTGGTCGTGAATAGTGAATTAAAAAAATTATACACTGAAACCATTAAAGCCCACAATGATGGGCCCTTTCATTTTGAAAAAATAGGTGATGCACCTTATACCATCAAAGCTTACAATCCAATTTGTGGTGACCGTTTTGAAATTTTTGTCGACAGTAGTTCAACTAAAATTAATACACTTCATTTTCATGGGTTCGGCTGCGCCATTTCAAAAGCTTCGACCTCTATTTTAACGAAATCAATAGAAGGAAAAAATTTAAGGGAGGCATTTGATATTATTTGTAAATTCCTCCGTTTCATTGACAAAGGATTAAAAGACAATGAAGCTTTATCACCCGATTTCCTGGCGTTTTCAGGGGTGCACGATTTTCCTGAGCGTTATGATTGTGCCACACTTTCGTGGCGGGAGATGAAGAAATTTTTAGAATCCAAAATAACAATAAGATGAAAATTAACTTGGTCGCTTTCGGAATCGCAAAAGAAATTCTCCAATCGAAGCAGCTGGAATTTGAACTGAAGCCAGGGGACACAATTTCCTCGCTCAAAAAAAACTTATTTCAACGTTATCCTGATTTTTCCAAATTGAAATCCCTGGCATTTGCCATAGGGGAAAATTATCAGGAAGACTCTTACGGCCTCCAGGAAAACGATGAGGTCGTCATCATCCCTCCGGTAAGTGGTGGGTGAAAAAAGAGTGGTTAGCGCGTGAAACGCTAATCTCCATCAAATAAAATAAAGACCTTAAATATTCAATAACAGATGTTACATATTGATCTTAGGCTATTTCGTGAAACCTAAGGACTTCGTGTCTTGGTGGCCAAAATATCAGGAATTTGCTTTGCCACCAAGGCCCAAAGTCACAAAGAAATCACGAAGTGCATAACATCATTCAATAAATATTCTTACTTTAGACTCAGTTATTTCTCCCATTTCTTACCCTTCCGGGCCATTAAAATTTATATTCTATGAATGTGAAAATCAAAGTTAAGGTCAACGGAGTGGAATACAGCCACGAGGTTGAGCCCCGTCTGCTTTTGGCACATTATTTACGCGATACCCTTCGACTCACCGGCACACACATTGGCTGCGATACAAGTGGCTGTGGCGCTTGTACGATCCATGTCAATGGTAAAGCGGTAAAAAGTTGTACCCTCCTTGCTGTGCAGGCCGATGGCTGTGACGTTCTTACTATTGAAGGCCTCTCGGCCAATGGTACACTTCATCCCTTGCAGGAAGGCTTTCACCAGGAGCATGGGCTTCAATGCGGCTTCTGTACGCCTGGCATGATCATGACGGCTGCCGATTTGTTAAAAAATAATCCGAATCCAAACGAAGAAGAAATTCGCCACGCCCTCGAAGGTAATCTCTGTAGATGCACCGGCTATCACAATATTGTTAAGTCTATTCAGTACGCAGCCGAAAAAATGTAAACCCTAAGAACATGAGCGCAACAACAGCATATATAGGAAAATCAGTAAAACGGGTTGAAGACAAACGCTTCATTACCGGCAAAGGAAAGTATACCGATGATATTATTTTGCCAGGCATGGTACATGGCACATTTGTACGGAGCCCTCATGCCAATGCCAACATCAAAAAGATTGACATCACCAAAGCGAAGGCCATGCCGGGTGTTGTGGCCATTTTCACAGGTGCCCATGTAGCCGCAGTAAATGGTGTGCCGTGTGGGTGGCAGGTCAATTTTAAAAATGGTGCTACTATGAAGGAACCCAAGCACCCGTTGCTGGTTGCCGACAGAACAAAACATGTGGGGGACCCTGTAGCATTTATTATTGCCAATACTCGGGAGCAAGCCAAAGATGCCATTGAAGCGGTGAAAGTTGATTATGAAAAAAAGGGATGTGTCACTAATCCCGCAGAAGCGGTAAAACCAGGGGCGCCTTTAGTCCATGACGATGTACCCAATAATATTTGTTTCGATTGGGAACTTGGAAACCCAAAAGCCGAAGTGGATGAAGCCATATCGAAATCTGCGCACGTCACAACATTGGATTTTGTAAACCAACGATTAGTTCCTAATGCGATAGAGCCGCGTAGCTACATTGGTTCGTATGACGAGACCAGTGACAAATACACGTTATACACAAGCACGCAAAACCCGCATTTGATACGGCTCCTGATGTGTGCATTTGTTTTGGGAATTCCTGAACATAAAGTGCGCGTAGTTGGCCCTGATGTGGGCGGTGGTTTTGGAAGTAAAATTTTTCACTATACCGAAGAAGCATTAGTGACCTGGTGTTCAAAGCAAATAGGAAAACCAATTAAATGGACATCCGAACGTGCGGAAAGTTTTCTCATGGATGCACATGGTCGAGATCATGTGACCAAGGCCGAAATGGGTTTCGATAAAGAAGGAAAAATCATGGCGCTAAGGGTAAAAACGTTTGCTAATCTGGGGGCTTATCTTTCCACCTTTTCAACCTGCGTGCCTACCTATCTCCATGGCACATTGCTGCAAGGACTTTACACCACACCAAAAATTAATGTGGATGTTACAGGAGTGTTTACACATACCAATGCTGTTGATGCCTACCGCGGTGCCGGCCGCCCGGAAGCTACGTATATATTGGAGCGCCTGCTTGACCTGGGAGCATTGGAAATGGGGATGGATCCAGCAGAACTGCGCTTCAAAAATTTCATTCCACCTTTTGATGGTGTGAAACAGCCCGGTTATCAAACACAGGTGGCACTGCAATATGACAGTGGAAATTATGAAGGGGTTTTAAAAAAGGGATTGGAAATTTTTGGCTATAAAGATTTTCGAAAGCAACAAAAAGAAGCAGCTAAAAGCGGTAAATTATTGGGGGTTGGTTTTTCTACTTATATCGAGGCCTGTGGCATTGCGCCCTCAGCAGTGGTTGGCTCCCTGGGCGCACGGGCAGGTTTGTATGAAGTAGGCCAGGTGAGGGTTCAGCCAACGGGTAAAGTGAGCGTGTTCACTGGGTCACATTCACACGGACAAGGACATGAGACTACCTTTGCACAAGTGGTGGCCGATAAGTTGGGAATACCGATGGAAGATGTTGACATTATTCATGGTGATAGTGATACCGTAGCCTTTGGTATGGGAACATACGGTTCGCGCAGTATAGCAGTAGGCGGCTCTGCCATCGTAAAAAGTATAGATAAAATTGTAGAAAAAGGAAAAAAGATTGCCGCCCATAAACTCGAAGCCAGTGAGAAAGACATTGAGTTTGCTGATGGAAAGTTTACTATCAAAGGAACAAATAAGTCCTTAAGTTTTGGAGAAGTGGCACTGACTGCTTATGTGCCTCACGTTTATCCTAAAGATCTGGAGCCTGGACTTGACTTCAGCAGTTTCTACGATCCGGCCAACTTCACGTATCCGTTTGGTTGCCACATTGCGATGGTAGAGATTGATAAAGAAACCGGCAAGGTAACCCTGAAACGTTTTGTTGCGGTAGACGATGTGGGCACAGTAATCAATCCTATGATTGTTGAAGGCCAAATACATGGCGGTGTTGCGCAGGGTGTCGGACAAGCATTGCTGGAAGGTGTTGAATACGATGAGGATGGTCAAATTGCAAATGGCTCTTATATGGACTACTGCATGCCGAGGGCCGATGATATGCCGATGTTTGAAACCGGAAGCCAGGTAACACCTTGTCCTCACAACCCACTTGGCGTGAAAGGTGCAGGCGAAGCGGGTTGTATTGGCTCAACTCCTGCTGTTGTGAATGCCGTGATTGATGCACTTTGGAGTAGTGGTAAAAAAGTAAAAGACATCCGTATGCCGTTGACACCGGAGCGTGTTTGGAATGCTATGAATTAATCGGATGCTGGATTCTAGTTGCTGGATTCTCGAAGAGCGAGTTTCAGGCATCCAGAATCCAGTATCAAGAATAAAATCGCAAATCTAAAATCTAACGTATGATCCCTTCATCATTCTCTTATCAAAAAGTAAATTCAGTTGAAGAAGCCATAAAAGCTTTGTCAGCAGATTCAAAATTATTAGCAGGGGGACACAGTCTGATCCCTACCATGAAGCTTCGCCTCAATACACCTGGCAAGCTTGTAGACATCGGGGCCATTGCCTCCTTGCGAGGGATAAAAGAATCAGGTTCGGAAATCATCATTGGTGCCGGCACCACCCATCAGGAGATCGCCTCCAGCAAAATCGTTCTAAGCAAGTTGCCAATGTTTGCACAAGGTGCTGCATCCATTGGTGATGTGCAGGTTCGCAACAAAGGAACTATTGGCGGAAGTTTAGCCCATGCCGACCCGGCTGCCGATTGGGCTGCCATTGTTCTTGCAGCCGATGCCACCATAGCCGTCCAAGGCAGTAAAGGATCGAGAAAAATTAAAGCAACTGATTTCTTCAAAGGCATGTTTACAACAGCACTCAACGAGGGTGAAATCATAACAGCAGTGCATGTTCCTGTGTCGGCTGGTAGTAAAAGCGTTTACCTTAAATTCCCGCAACCGGCCTCACGATTTGCGATTGTCGGTTGTGCGGTAATGAAAACTACTGATGACAATATTAACATTGCCTTTACAGGTGTATCGCAATGTGCCTTCCGCGACAAGGCTGCTGAGAAAGTGTTAGCCGGAAAAAAATTAGATGCCTCCTCGATTGAAGCTGCTGCCAAGGTTACAGTCGAAGGGATAACGATTTTAAGCGACCATTACGCTTCAGAAAAATACAGAAAGCACTTAGCCAAGGTCTATCTGAAGAGGGCATTAATAGCAGTTGCTTAGTATTTATAATTACCAATGCTGAATGACTACAGTACGGTTTTTTGTTTTATCTACTTCCGTGTTGCATAACCCATGAGGCCGCTGCCTAAGAAAATAAAGACAATCCCTACGATACTTCCTATTCCAAGCAAAGGTGCAAAAGTCAGACCATGACCTACGGTACATCCCGATGCCATGCTTGCTGATGCACCTAATCCAAAACCACCCAATAAACGCTTCATAATAATAGCAGACTTAGGCAAAGTAAAATGCTTTTCCTGTTTTCAGCGTTGCAACACCCTAGAAATTTTTTTGTGCGATTTGGTAC
>ERZ1292625.1069-Hain-H41-01um-R1-1069-length-35786-cov-24_pt1 | contig 35786 bp, 25 predicted proteins | sample MGYA00564400_ERZ1292625 | MGnify/ENA primary metagenome ERZ1292625 (study PRJEB36523, sample SAMEA6512639) | groundwater metagenome | collected 2019-01-08 | study: AquaDiva: Metagenomics assemblies of 32 groundwater samples
CTGTCGGCGCCTGAATTATGGTGTTTAGGAGCTTCGGGTTATAGGGATCTTTTATGTCAATGACATGGATTTCATTTCCTCCGGTCACATACGCGAGCCCGGACGTTTTGCTGATCGTAATGTCCATGGCGTGGAGGTCTGTCCGCTCATTGCCCTGGTCGTCCTTGACCACGCCGATCTTGTTGGGGTTATAGGGGTCGGTGAGGTCGAGGGTGTGGATTTTGCCTTCTTTGCTGCCGGTGACGGCAAGGTCGATGGTTTTTGAATTTCCGTCAGGATCTATATAGGTGTATTCCGGCTCCGCTGCGATGCGCCAAGCGCTGTAGTTTGCCGGTTTATAGGCCGTGATGAGCCGGGGTACCTGGGGCATGCTCAAATCGAGGATTACCAGGTGCCCACTGAACGTGGTGACGAGCGCCGACGTGAAGGCGTGATTTCGATACACAAGAATGTCGCTCGGATTTCCGCAGCGCTGGACCGTCGGGTTGTCGGGGTCCGTGCAGTCAAGACCGATGGTGTCGAAGATTCCCACAATGGTTGAGCCGTCGGCGCTGCCCACAAAACTCTGCGCGGCCTTGATATCGATGACCTGAATTCCGACTCCGGTGGTTGCAACGTAGGCATAATCGCCCGACAGGGCGACCCTTCCGGGCACCCCGGTGTATGCCTCGGCGAGCTTCTCACGGCCCACGATCCGTGGTTTTGCGGCATAGCTGGTCGGCAGCGTGGTCGTCTGGTCGTAGCCGAGGTCATAGAACCGGATGTATCCGTACTGGTTTCCGTCGGCGTAACGGATGTCCTCGGTGGTCGATAATATCCGCCGGTCCGGTTCAACGGCGATTCCCCGATAACCCCAATTGACGCCGGCGTTCGACATGGTCTGGCTGTGGGTCACGACGGATTTCGTCGGGTCCGTGACGTCAACGACGTACCAGCCGTCGGGACCGGCTGCCACGTAGATGTAGGTCCTGCCTTCGTCTTTCGAGTCGTAGAGGGCTATATCGCGTCCTCCATCGAACCCCCCGCTCACGATATCGTAGACCTTCGGGTCTTTGCTGGTGAAGACGGCATGGTACTCTTTGTCGAGCGGCAGAAGTCCGTCTCCGGTCGGCGGCGCATAGGGTTCGGGCGCGGAAGGGTTGGGGATGGAGTCGGTGATGTCTCTTGTGACGACGATTTCGTACTTATGCCCGAAGGTCAAATTGGTCTTGGGCTGTAACGTGGCCTTTACCCTGCCGCCCTCTATGCCCGTAGAGACATACGCAGGAACGAGTGTTGGCGTAAAGGAGGGATCAGGCGGGTTCGTCGGTCCCAAATCCCTGAGCTTGAGCGTCGTTTCAGTTACGTTCTTCACCGGTTCGTTGAAGGCTACGATAATCGCCGTGTTTACCATTACGTCCTTGGCGCCGTCCGCGGGGATGATCTCGTCAACTGCGGGCGGGCCGTCAATTCCTTCTGGCTGGGTGCCGGGCAGGATTGCCCGGACAGTGATGCTCCGGCTGCTCTTATGCCCTGCGGTGTCTGTGGCCTCGGCTTTGATGGTGTACGTCCCAGGAGCCCCGGGCATGAAGAAGCTCGGCTGGCTGCCGGATAGGGGGGAACCGAACGCCGGCTGATATGTGTACCTGTACACAGCCACAGGGTTGTCCGGGGTTATGTACGTGTGTACCACGGAGCCTGTCTGGGAGAGCTGGGCTGGATAGACCTGCTCGGACGGCATGTCGGGCGTCTTGTACGTGACCGTGAGCATGGCTGTGCCCATTTCCTGGTCGAGTATGGTGATGGGAATCTCGATGTCTGTGCCGACAGGAATCGTTCCTGCCACAAACCGGGGGTTGTTCGGCTGTCCGGACACGACCTGCATGTTCATGCTGATCACCGGCGCGGTGGTGTCCGGGTGCGCCGTGTCTTTATCCGCTAACTTGAAGTTTAAATTATTCACGATATACGGGGTCTCACACGTCGTGATATTCGCGGTCACGCGGTTCATGGTTTGCGGATGAATTGCCGTGGTTGCAAATGACCGGCAGACGTCGGCAGCGGTAAATCCATAGGCCGCATAGTGGCCGTCGTCTTTGGAATAGGAAATGAAGTTCTCGGCCCCGACGGAGCGGATGACCGCGCCTTTGATGGGCTGGTCGACTCCGGGCAAGTACCCGCCGATGCCGTCCATGTCGCGGTAGGTGTAACCGGAGATGACCACCGGGCCGTTTAAGGGTGCGGGGGTGTAGAGGAACGTGAATATGCCGAAGCCGTAGATGCCGTCAAAGGGCGGGCTCGCGGTGGTGAGCCGCTTGCCGTCGGGAGTTTCGATGACCTTTGCGCTGTCGTGAATCACGTAGACGTTCTCCACCGTGCCGTCGGGATTGGCATGCTTTGCCGGCTGGGCCACAAAAGGAACGGCATCGGACGGCATTGACGGCGCCGGAACAGATAGCTTTACTTCTTTTTGGAACTGCTGCCCGCCGGTATCGATGTTCATGGCTGCCAGGAATTTCGCCTGCTGCGGCGCTGGATTGTCCTGCGGAAGCTGGTCTTCGGCAACCGGCGTGATCTTCACGACGGTCGGCCCGGGGAGGGCGCCTTCGGGGATGTCGAGCCTGAGGCCGCCTTCGCCTTCCACGGTACCGCCCTTGGCCGTAACGAGGTATTTTCCATCCGCGCTCTTGAACGTAATGTACGTGATCAGGGTCTGGTTACCCGCTGCATCCATGGAGATGATCTTTATCTCGTCGCCCAATTGGGCCATAATTTTGCCGGAAAATGACCCGTTGTCGTCAGGCGTTACCGACACTATTTCTCCGGAAGTATCGTTGATAATCAGGACAGTTCCGCCGTACTCGGCAGAGCCCTGGGTGGCTGTAATAGTCACATACCCGTCTGCATCAGGGAAGCTGCCCGTTATCATTCCTGCCTGGGGCATGGGCGGTGGGGTCGTGTCCTTGACCGTGAAATGGGTCACGACATCGATACCCATGCGGTACTTCTGCAAATCCTGGATCGAATCTGTAGGATGGTCAGCGCGAGTGCCAATGATGGTCAGGGTATACTGCGCTTCGGATTTCAAAAGCTGATCAGGATAGAAGGTAACGACCGTACCTTCGGGATTTATGGAGAAAACTCCGGGAATAACATTGTTCGAAGCATCTTTTAAAATAATATTAGAGCTCTTAACTGTAGCCTTATCCAACGCCTCGGTGAACGTTACCACGATTGAGGCGTTCGGCTCTACGCCTGCCGCGTTGTTTGCCGGACTGACAGAAACCACCCGCGGCGGGGTTGCCTGAATGACGAGTTCCACGGTTGCTGCCTGATGAGCAGTTATGATCGTACCCGTTGCGGTGCCGGTATCGTTCTTGTAAATGTCCGTGGCCTGTGCGGTAAATCCGGATACCGTTCCCGCTATAAGATATTTTCCGTCCGCTCCTGTTAAATCAACAAGCGAACAGGTGCTCGACGTCGTGAGGACCGAGGGATAGGGGTTGTCTGAGCCGTCTTTGACGGCGCCGGTGATGAAGCCGATCTGAGACTTAGCTTGCAGGAAGAAATAGGTCCCGGAAGAAGCAATGCCTTTTGCCACAGAGTTCACAGAGGGCACAGAGAAAGGATAAGAAGTGATCAATGAGCCGGAGAGCCGGGCAAGGGCCACAAGCTTCAGCCGCTTGGCGCCGCGGACCTCGATGGCTTTGGCGACGACGATTGGCAGGGCGCTGTTCAGCCCCGTGGGCGCAGGGATCGACAGCTCGGCAGAGGACGCGAGGGTTCTGTTGGTCAGGTTCACGTCGACAGCGCGGAGCAGCGTGAAGTCAGTTCCGACAACACCCGTAAGCGTTGAAGGGTCCACGGTCTTTGTCTCGACCGGCACGGTCTGGTTGAGCGCCCCCTGGGGAACTACGAGGACATTGCCGTCGGAATCGAGCAGCCGCGCTCCGTCAGAGCCGACCATGGTGCCGGAGACGGCCTCTTCGGGCCGGAGATTGACCTCGATGCCCACCTTGCCGAGCATGAGTTCGGTGATCGTGTATTCCTTCGAAGGCGTGACCGGGAACGTTGTCAGAACAGATCCATTTGCCACAGAGGACACAGAGGACGACCCTGAATTCGTGATACAAGGGTGGTGATATAAGACTAAATCTTGGATATACTCAGACGGCAGGACGACCTCGCCGGAGAAGAGGTCGAAACGCTCGGTGACGCGGGCGGTGACGATGAGTCCGGAAGACAGCGCCCCCTCACCCCCGCCCTCTCCCGCGAGGGGAGAGGGTGAAAGAACAACTTCGCCGACTGCTTTGAGGCCCGCGGAAGGCGGAGCTGCGGGAGGAACCACTCTGCCTGTCGCCGTAGGCGATGAGTTCAGAGTTGAACCACACTGTGGAACCGCAGAGGCAACAATCGCAGTGCAGGCGACATCATCCGGCAGGACGAAGGCGTACTGGCCGGTGGATGGAATTGAAGCAGTGATGAACCGGCCGTCGGAACTTACCGTGCCGGCATTCTGCACGATCCATTGATGCGATGCACTGTCATACGAAACCAGAATGACCGGTGATAATGGGGTAAGCGTAATCCCCGCTGCAACAGGAACTTTGAATGTTGCGGGTTGCATGAATGTAGCGGCGGGGTTTATCCCCGACGAAGAGCCGTTGCCCGTAAAGGGCAACGCTACAACATCCACCACGGCAATCGGCGACCAGCCCGCCGGCAACAGCCCCGCAAGCCCCTGGTTGCTGATCGGCGTGAGTCTGATGTCGACCTGCTCCGTGAGCGCTCCAGCAGGAACGTCAAGCTCAATTTTTACCGCAGAGGACGCAGAGAGAGGCACGGAAATTACTGTACCTGCGGAACCAACAAGATTCTGGTGCGTGCTGATCGGCGTGAGCCGCGCATCGATGGCAACGGCGTTCTTCTCCGGCCTGACAGCGACCACACGTTCTACCGTAGTGTATCCGGTCTTCGCAAGCGTGACGAGGTAGTTCCCTGCCCCTGCTTCGGTGAAGTATCCGCCGTCCGGCTGAGTAACGATTTCTGCCACAGAGGTCACAGAGGACACAGAGTTAACAGTTACATTGGCAGCTTCAAGTCTTAGACCCTTGCTGTCGTCGTACACCTCGCCCTGGATATATCCGGGGCCGGTCGGCCCTTGCGTTATCTGTATCTGGGCATTTGCGGTGCCGATATTCCCCGCGACATCATAAGCCTTTGCTTCTATAGCGACAGCCAAGCCCTGAACAAAATCAGGAGACAAAGTAAAAGCAAAAGAGTTCGAAGTGCTGAGTTCAGCGTTCAGGGTAGAGGTCCAGACTGGAACGCCATTCACAAGAACTTCTGCGATGGTTAGTCCTCGGCTGTCCGTTGCTCCCGCTGAAATGGTGATCCTTTGTCCTGCCCCTGCCTGGCCGGGTGCGCTTACCGTGACCGAAGGAGCCTGCGTGTCGAGTATGAGCGTGACACTCGAAGTGCCTACATTTCCCGCCCGGTCAGTTGCCTCTACCGTAATCGTGTTCTGATCCGGGTTCAGGCTATGATTAAGGTTGAACGTTGAGCCGGATATTGAGGCGGTCGCTCCATTGACCGTGACCGAGGTCACTGTCTCGTTCACGCTCCCCGAAACCATTATCTGCGGAGTATTCACGATCGCACCCTCATAAGGCGTGCTGATCGTTACTGTTGGGGACGTGGTATCCAAGGTGACGAAGACAGAGGCTGTTGATTCGTTCCCTGCCTTGTCCTTTGCCTTGAACCGGATGACATTAATGCCCTGGGTCAGGCTGAAGTCAGGTATGCTGAAACCGCCGTTTGTCAGTTGCTGCTCCTGATCATTGACCCAGAACCCGTCGGGGTTGGCCTCGGTGACCGAGCCGGAGACGGTGATCTTCTGGGTATTGACGTAGGAATTGTGGACCGGGGTCGTGACCGTGATGACGGGAAGGACGGTGTCGAGGACCAGCGTAATGGTTGCAGTGCCGGTGTTCCCTGCCCGGTCCAAGGCGTTCACGGTGACGATATTCTCGCCTTCAACAAGGGAGAGATCAGCGAGGCTCCAGGTGTTGTCCTGGTTCACCACAGCCGCGAAGCCGTTCACCGTGACGGAGGTGACGGTCTCGTTCACGGTGCCGGTGATCGTGACCTTCGGAGTATTCACGAACCGGCCGGTCTGATGCGACGTGATCTGAACGACAGGAGCGATGGTGTCGAGGTTGACGGTTATGCTCGTCGTGCCGGGATTGCCTGCGCGGTCCGTGACCGTCGCTGTGATGGTGTTCGGCCCTTCGGCGAGGGCGACGCCCGAGCGGCTGAAGCCGGTCTGGTCAGCGTTGATCGCGGCCGTGCCGGCATTTATGGAGGCCTGGATGATGGGCTCGTTTACCGTGCCGGTCACCGGTACCTCGGGGGTGCTGAGCCAGGCATTCGCCGTGGGCGACGTGATCGCCGGAACAGGCAAGACCGTGTCGAGGCTGACGATGACGCTCGCTGTGCCGCTGTTCCCTGCCCGGTCAACGGCGGTGACAGTGATCGTGTTCGCGCCTTCAATAAGCGAGAGCGCGGCCAGGCTGAAGCTGTTTCCTGCTGACGGCGTCACCGCTGTTCCGTTGACAGTAAGGGACGTGACCGGCTCGTTTATGCTGCCGGCTACGGTGATCGGGGACGCGTTGACGAACACATTGTTGGCCGGCGTTGAGATGGTTATCACCGGCGCCTGAGTGTCGAGATTGATCGTGATCGAGGCAATGCCGGTGTTTCCCGCCGGATCCTTCGCCTCGACAATGACGGTGTTCGGCCCCTCGGTGAGCGACAGGCCGGCATAGCTGAAGCTGTTCCCCGAGACCTGGGCGGTTTGGCCATTGACCGTGACCGTGGCCGTGGGGTCATCGAGCGTGCCGGAAATCGTGATCGATGAGGTGTTCAGGTACTGCTCATTCTGATGAGACGTGACGGAAACGACCGGAGCGACGGTGTCGGTGGTGAAGCCCCAGGTGATACTTGCGGGGTTCTTTGCCCGGTCGGAGACTGATACCGTGACCGTGTGGCCGCCCTCGGGAAGTTTGGATGACGGCGTGTAGTTGACGCCGGTTGCGGTGATTGATGCAGAGGAGGTGACGTCCGCTCCGTCGATGGTCATGCGGACGGTCTTTGTGTCTATGCCGGAGCCTTTGTACTCATCGACATACTGGGCCGAGATGCGAGGCATGGCAATGTTTAAGAGGCTGCCGTCAACAGGCCCGGGAGCGCTGATCACGGGCGGTGTATCGTCGCAGCCTTTGCCGATGATCTCGATGATGATGAAGGACGGGCCCTTCTTTTTGATCTTCTCGATCTTCTCTTCGATGTCCTCGAGCCGGTCAAGGACCTTTTCGCCGGCGCGGTCGAGTTCCTTGAGGAGCTTTGCCAGTTCCTTGAGCGCCTCGTCTTTCTTTTCGTGGTCTTTGTCGCGTTTGTTCTTCGGGGTCCTGTCGAGGGCGCCTTGGGCCTTCCCGGTCTCCTTGACGGTATTCTTGATCTCTTCCCGGTACTTGTCGAGCTTTTCCCGCTCTTTTGCGACCCAGCCGGAATCGATCTCGTCTTCGTCGTCGGACCCTTCGTTACTTACGTCCTCGGTGTCGTCGTCATCATCGAGGCTCCGGCTCATGCCGAAGTAGGTCGATTCATGTTCGTCGAGGGATTTTTTGATCTCATGAACTTCTTTGAGAAGACCCTCGATTTTTGCCACAGAGGACACAGAGTCCCCCCTCACCCCTGCCCTCTCCCCCGAGGGGAGAGGATTAAGGTGAGGGGCCAGAGCGGTAAGCTCATCCCTGAGCTCCTGCAGCCGGGCAAGTTCCTGCTCAAGCTCCGCCTTCCTGGCCTGGTACTTCGCCAGCTTGTCGAGGTAGCCGTGGCGCCCGCTCTTTAATATGATCTTGAGTTCATTGTGCTCCTGAATGGTGATGGGCTTTTCGAAGGAGGGGACTTTCTGCTTGAAGTCTTTCTCCGAGGCGACCTTGACGCCGTTTATGTAGACGCGGGCCGATTTGATCCGGGTCTTCTTGCCGTCTCCGTTCCGGACTTTGAGGAGGGCCTGACTCGATGGTTCACAGCGTTCGAAGGCATCTGCGTAAACGGTGGGCTTGCCTTTGAGCCGGTCGTAGCGCTTGGGGCCGAAAATGGTAAGGTCGATGAGTGCGAACGAATAAGTAAAGAAGAAAAAGAACGAAAGGACAAGGCTCAGGCCGAGCGTAAGAAAGAGACGCCTGCTTCGCACACTGTTCCCTATGGTCCGAAAAAAAGCACGGGCCATGAAGTCTTTCTCCCTCTTACGTGGAAATTTAGATGAAACCGGTCATGGCTGAGATACGATTTCACTTTATATGAGTTTTTCGATAGCTTGTTAATGTTTAAGAAGGGTGTGGTTCTCTGCTCACCTGCGCTTTGCAAAGAGTATAATCCCCGTATTCGCAGGGATAAGAAGGATAGCAAGAAAGTATTAGGCTTGTCAAGCGTTATTACAGCATTATTACTAAATTAATATATCCTTTGTTTTTGATTGTTTCCACTCTCTATGGTATAATCCGGCCGTCATTAAGAACAACGGACAGGAGACCGGAATGCTGCTGGAAGATCTGAAACAGGAACTGGACAAAGTCAAGGCAAGAAGCGAATCGCTGCGGAGGCATCTTTGACGTTCCCGCCAAGGAAGCGCGTTTAGCCGAACTTTCCCGCCTCATGGAGTCCCCGGGTTTCTGGGACGATCAAAGCAAGGCAAATACCATCCTGAAGGAAAAGGCCGTTATCGACCGTTCGCTCAAGGACATGACCACGTTCGTGCGGCGCCTGAATGATCTCGGCGCCATGGCCGAACTCGCCTCGGAAGAGGGCGGCGAGGCCATGCGGGGAGAGCTGGAGCGCGAGCTCGGCTCCATCAGGAAGGACATTTCCTCGGCCGAAGTGGCGGCGCTCCTTATGGGAGAACAGGATCTGTCCAACGCCATCGTCTCCATCCATCCCGGCGCGGGCGGCACCGAGGCCCAGGACTGGGCCGAGATGCTCATGCGCATGTATCTGCGCTGGGCCGAGAAGATCGGCTATACAACGGAGATCCTCGACTACCAGAACGGCGAAGAAGCGGGCGTAAAATCCGTCACCTTCACGGTTTCGGGCGACTATGCCTACGGCAGGACGAAGGCCGAGGCCGGCGTGCACCGCCTGGTGCGCATCTCGCCCTTTGACGCGAACAAGCGCAGGCACACGTCCTTTGCCTCGGTCTACGTCTATCCCGAGGTGGAAGAGAACATCGATATCGTCATCGACGAGAAGGAGCTGCGCATCGATACCTACCGCTCCTCGAGCGCCGGGGGCCAGCACGTGAACAAGACGGACTCCGCCGTGCGCATCACCCACCTGCCCACGAACATCGTTGTCCAGTGCCAGAACGAGCGCTCGCAGCTCAAGAACAAGAACGTGGCCATGAAGGTGCTGCGGTCGCGGCTCTATGAATTGCGGAAAAAGGAGCAGGAAGAGAAGCTCGGCAAGCTGGTGAGCGAGAAGAAGGACATTGCCTGGGGGAACCAGATCAGGTCCTACGTGTTCCAGCCCTACCAGTTGGTGAAGGACCATCGTACCGGCGTGGAATCAGGGAACGTGAACGCCGTGATGGACGGCGAGATCGAGCAGTTCATCGAGGCATATTTGATGACAGTATCAAGTAGACAGTAGGCAGCATACAGTAAACAGGGGGCAGGAGGCAGGAGGCAGGGGCAGTAAACAGTAGACAGTAGACAGCAGACAGTAGGCAGGGGTCAGGAGACAGAGACGACAGGCCGGGTCATCTTTTTAGCATTCCCTGTCTACTGTCTACTGCCTACTGTATGCTGTCTACTATCTACCGTCTACCGTCTACACAGTTCTCATATCCCCGCCGTCTGCGGGTTCAGGGTATCAACGTATTTCTTGATCCCCTGGAACAGTGCCTCGGCAATGCTCTGGCGGTAGGAATCCTTTCGCAATAGTTTCTCTTCATCGGGGTTGCTGATGAACCCGACCTCGGCAAGGATGCTCGGCATTTCGGTATTAATGAGAACATAGAACAAGGCGCGCTTCACATCAAGATCGACCGCGTAGCGATTAACCGGCTTAAGAGTGGTCACGAGCGATTTCTGCACTACATTGGCAAAATGCACGGAAACGTCATCCTTGTTCTGATTACTCAGGTCTGCAAGCATTCGATCCACAAGCATCCGCTTCAGTTCAGAGTCTATCTCGCTTAATCTCCTGGTTGTCATGGCATTCTCACGTGCTGCCGTTGCCATTGCGTCACGGTCTGATGCATGGATACCTTGGATATAGGTTTCAATGCCTCTCGCGCTCCGCCTCCTGTTTGCATTAACATGGATTGAGATAAAAAGATCCGCCTTGTTTGACCTGGCGACGAAAGGCCGTTTATCCAAGTCTACAAAAATGTCCCGGTCGCGTGTCATCACTACTTCGCACTTCAACTTCTCGCGTACGAGCTTCGACAGCCGTCTGGCTATATCGAGTGTGACATCCTTCTCTTTAAGGCCATATTTTCCAATTGCTCCCGGATCGTGTCCTCCGTGCCCGGCATCGATGGCGATCTTCTTGATCTTCAGCCCCATCTGCTCGGACAGGGAAAGTTTTTCTCCGCTGCTGCCGCCGCCCTCCGGTTTCTGTGTCGGGGGCTGTTCCTGGGCAGGCGTCTCAGCTTTCGGCGCCTCCTGGCCGGATTGTGCCGTCTGCACCGGGGGGCCGCCTGCTTCTCCGGTGATGTCGATGACGAGGCGCTCGGGGTCGTGGAGGGGGAAGGCCGCGTAGCTCTTGAGGCTGGCGAGGTCGAGGACGACACGGACGGTATCGGGCGTGAACTGGCTTGCGCGCACCTGCTTCAGGATGCCGTCGTTCACGGGAAGCGGCTCTTTGTTCAAGGAAGCGTCAATGCGGGCATTGCGCAGGTCGAAGACGAGCCTGTCGGGGTCTTTGAGCTCATGGGCCTGGAAGTTGATGGGCTTGTCCTGGTCGATGACAAGCCGGGTATAGGCCCCGCCGGACCAGTGCCGGATGCTCTTGACCACGCCCGTCTCCTTGCTGCTTTCCGGAGAGGCGATCACGGTCTCCTGAGGTTTTCGCAGCTCCTGCTCCTGTTTTCGTTTCCGGGAAACGAGGCCGAGCCGCGTCCTTGCCCGGCCCGTCCAGGTGCTGCCGGGGTAGAGTTCCTCCAGCTTCTCAAAGGTCCTTCCCGCGGCTATACGGTCTTTCCGGTAATCGAGATTGAGGTCAATGATCCGGGAAAGCGCTTCCGGCGCTTTCTCGTGTTTGGGGTATGCTGCCTGGCACTTTTCCGATGAGCGGACGGCTTCGTTCAGGTCTTTCGAATACTTGTTGAACTGGTACAGGTCGAAGTAGGCGCCTGACCGCTGAAAGCACGCGTCCGCCGCGCTGGGGCTCTTGGGATACTGCTTCTCCACCAGCTCAAAGGTGTGGATGCAGTCCATCCAGTAGGACCGGTATTTCTTTTTCTTGCTCGATTTTTTCAGGTCGGCCAGGCGTTCACAGGCGATAGAATACTTGCGCCCGGCCTCGGAGTTATTAGACGGGTAGGATTCGGCGGTAAACAACAGCAGGATGATGCAGGCCATGAAGGCCGCCAGGCATGTACGGCCGCGTATGAGCATAATTTTCCTGCCTTTTTTTTAACCGAATCCCGGGTAGAAGTCAATAAAAAAAGCCCCGGGAAAAGCCGGGGCTTGTTTGGCTGTTTTGGGAACCGGTGACGGGGAGAAACGGTGACGGGGAGATTTTTTCAGTCTCCGATCCACCCGCTCCCCGATTTTCCGATTCGTCGTTACCGCAAGGGAGAACTGATTACGATGCTGTCTTTGCCGACTCGGCCAGCTTGGTGAAACCCGCCGGGTCAGCCACTGCCAGGTCAGCCAGGATCTTCCGGTCAAGGCCGATGCCCGCCTTGGTGAGACCGGCGATGAACTTGCTGTAGGACAGGCCGTTCAGCCTGGCTGCGGCATTGATGCGCGCGATCCAGAGCCTGCGGAAGTCCCGCTTGCGCACCTTCCGGTCACGGTAGGCGTACTTCAGCGCCCGGTCAACGGCCTCGGTGGCGCTGCGGAACAGCCTGGATTTAGCGCCCCAGTAGCCCTCGGCCAGGTTGAGCACCCTCTTTCTTCTGGCCCTCGTCTTGGGGCCGCCTTTTGCTCTCGGCATTTCAATGACCTCCTTAAAAAATCATGATACATGACACCGGATGCATGACAGGAAACCGACTCTTAACCTGCATCATGCATCTTGAAACTTACCTTGCCCCGTAGGGGATCATCCTCTTGATGTTGGCAACGTTGACCTTGTCGATGAGGACCGACTTGGACAGCCTGCCTTTGCGCGACGGGCTCTTGCCGGTGAGAAGGTGTCTCTTCCAGCCCTTGCTCCTCTTGACCTTGCCCGTGCCGGTTACCTTCAGCCTCTTGGCAGCGCTCCGCCTTGTTTTTAATTTAATTTTCGCCATACTCTTTCCTTTCCGCCTATTGGGAAACCGGGACAGCCCGGACCCCTGAAAATGTATGAAAAACGCGGACCCCGGATACCGCTCGCCCTCTTCTGAAAATAATGGCGAGCAGACACCGACGGACCTCTATTTTTTCAGCCCGAGCATCATCGTCATGTTTCTTCCTTCCATGAGGGGACGCTGTTCCACGGACGCCACGGTCTCCAGGTCCTTGACGATGCGGTCGAGCAGGACCCTTCCCTGCTGGGTGTGGGCCATCTCCCTGCCCCGGAACATGATGGTAACCTTGACCTTGTCCCCTTCTTCGAGGAACCGCTTGATGTTGTTCGTCTTGAACTCAACGTCATGATCGTCGGTACGGGGCCGGAGCTTCACTTCTTTGACTGAGATAACGGTCTGGTGCTTCCGGGACTCGCTCGCCTTTTTGCTCAGCTCGTACTTGTACTTGCCGAAGTCCATGATGCGGCAGACCGGCGGCTTTGCCGTGGGCGCCACTTCCACCAGGTCCAGTCCCAACTCCTCGGCCTTCTTGATCGCGTCCCTGACCTGCAGGATGCCGAGTTGTTCGCCGTTCGAATCGATGACCCGAACTTCCTTCACCCTGATCCCGTAATTCACTCTTACCGTAATTTTACCGCTACTGATAGACAATCACCCCCTTGTAAGTTCCGTTGTCGTTCGTTTTTCCTGTATGATCGAATGTACCTTTGTGATAAATTCATCCATCGCCATGGCCCCCAGGTCTTTTCCGCCCCGTTCGCGCACCGCCACGGCGTTCTGCTGGACCTCTTTGTCGCCCACCACGAGAATGTAGGGCACTTTCTCCAGCGCAGCCTCGCGGATCTTGAACCCGATCTTCTCGGAGCGGGCGTCGAGCTCCGTCCTGAGGCCCGCTGCAAGCAGCTTGTCCCGCACGTCTTTTGCGTAGTCAAGCTGCTTGTCCGTGATCGTCACAACCTTCGCATGGACCGGCGCGAGCCAGACCGGAAATGCGCCGGCATAGTGCTCGATGAGCATCCCGAAGAACCGCTCAAGCGACCCCAGAAGGGCCCGGTGGACAACGTAAGGCCGGTGCGCCTGGTTGTCGACGCCGATGAAGTTCATATCGAACCGCTCGGGCAGGTTAAAGTCGAACTGGACCGTGGAGCACTGCCACAGCCTGCCCAGGGCGTCTTTGATCTTGATGTCGATCTTGGGCCCGTAAAATGCCCCGCCGGCCTCGTCGAGCTCGTACGCGAGTTCCGCCTTGTCCGCGGCGAGCTTGAGCGCCTGCGTGGCCTGCTCCCACATGCGGTTGTCGCCGACGGAGTTTTCCGGCCGCGTCGCGATGTAGGCTTTGAAATCATCGAACCCGAAGGTCTTGAGCATCTTGACCACGAAACCGATGACCCGGATGATCTCCGCCTCCATCTCCTCGGGAGCGACGAAGATGTGGGCGTCATCCTGCGTAAAGCCCCGGACCCGGAGAAGGCCGTGCAGCACGCCGGACCGCTCGAAGCGGTATACCGTGCCGAGTTCGGCGAACCGCATCGGCAGTTCCCGGTAGGAGCGGAGCTTGTTCTTGTAGATCATGATGTGGAACGGGCAGTTCATGGGCTTCACGTAATACTCCTGCCCTTCCACATCCATGGAAGAATACATGTTCTCCCGGTAAAAGCTCAGGTGGCCCGAGGTCTCCCACAATGTCGCACGTCCTACATGGGGGGAGTACACGAAGTCGTAGCCATTCTTCTGGTGCTCATCGCGCCAGAAGTCCTCGATGGTCTTCCGGATGAGCGCTCCCCGGGGATGCCATAGAACAAGACCGGCGCCCGACTCCTCGGAGATCGAGAACAGGTCGAGTTCCTTGCCGAGCTTTCGGTGGTCCCTGCGCTTGATCTCCTCGAGCCGTGCAAGATGGGCATCCAGGGCATCCTTGGTCGTGAACGAGATGCCGTAGATGCGCTGGAGCATCTTGTTCTTCTCGTTCCCGCGCCAGTACGCGCCGGCCACGGAGAGGAGCTTGAAGGCCTTGATCTTTGCCGTGGACGGGAGATGCGGTCCCCGGCAGAGGTCGGCGAAATCATCCTGTTCGTAGATCGAAACCGTGTTGTCGGGCAGCTCGTTGATCAGCTCGACCTTGTACGTTTCCGATCGCTTTTGAAAGAACGTCAAGGCTTCCGCCTTGGTAAGATTCCGTCTCGTTATCCTGCTGCCGGCCTTGACCAGCTCAGCCATCTTCTGTTCGATCTTCGCGAGGTCTTCGGGCGTGAAGGGACGCTCAAAGTCGAAATCGTAGTAAAAACCTTCTTCGATCGCCGGCCCGATCGCAACCTTTGCCTGCGGAAAGAGCTGCTTGACGGCATGGGCCAGAAGGTGCGAAGTGCTGTGCCAGTACACTTCGCGGCCCTCGCTGCTCCCGAAGGTGACGATCTCTGCCGCGGAATCCTTTTCAACGGGAATGTTCAGATCCTGAAGCCGGCCGTCCAGCTTAACGGCGAGGGCGTCCTTTGCCAGGCGGGGACCAATCTTCTCAGCGACTTCCTGACCGGTAACGCCCGCGGGGAATACCTTCTCGGAACCGTCAGGCAGCCTGAGCCGTATTTCACTCATAGTATGCCATATCTCATAAGCTGTCGATAATCAAGGAATTAATGGTAGGCCCGGGCGGTTTCGAACCGCCGACCTCTACCGTGTCAAGGTAGCGCTCTCCCCCTGAGCTACGAGCCTGTTTTTTCAACGAATGTGGATTTTATGAAATTTCCGGGGGATTGTCAAGAATAAAAAACCGAAAACCCGTTGAATTCCCGCATGAAACACGCGCCCCCTTGCTGCTCTCCGCCTCCCGGTCCAAGGCCGTCACGAGGATTGCTTTCCGATATAATCCCTCGAACGGCGCTCTCCTGAAAATAAAAAAGCCGATCCCTTGACCGACTTTCTTCAATCTGGTGCCCCTGGGGTGATTCGAACACCCGGCACGCGGTTTAGGAAACCGCTGCTCTATCCACCTGAGCTACAGGGGCATGCATCTAAACACAATTGTAAATTTCAAAATGTAAATTGAAGATTGTAAAATTGAGGTCGAAAATTTAAAATTTCCAATTTTAAATTTCCAGTGCATTTCCTGATTACAGCATTCCTTCCAAATCTATCTTCTTCCGCTTGGTGATGGCACGGAGCTTGTTGAGGGCCTGGGTCTCGATCTGCCGCACCCGCTCCCTGGTGATCCCGAACTCCTTGCCGATGCTGTCCAGGGTCTTCGGCTCGCCGTCGTTCAGGCCGAAGCGCATCTCGATGACCTTGCGTTCGCTCACCGAGAGCTGGGTGAGCCACTCGTCGATGTGCTCCCGCCTGCGGATGTCATCGGAGAAGTTCGCCGGCGACAGGGCATTGGTGTCCTGGAGAATGTCCTTGAGCGTGTCCTCTTCCTGGTCGCCGATGAGCATGTCCAGCGAGTACGTTTCCCGCACCACCTGGGATATGCTGCGCGCCTTGTCTACGCTCACGCGCATTTTTTTGGCGATCTCTTCGATCTGCGGCTCCCGGCCGAGCTGCTGCGTCAGCTGGCGCATGGCGCGCATGTACGAGTTGACGATCTCTGCAATATGTACGGGGAGGCGGATGGTCCGCGTCTGGTTTACGATGGCCCGCTCGATGGCCTGCTTGATCCACCACGAGGCGTAGGTGCTGAACTTGAAGCCCTTCTCGTACTGGAACTTTTCCACCGCCCTGATGAGGCCGAGGTTGCCCTCTTCGATGATGTCCGAGAACGGCAGGCCCCGGTTGATGTACTTCTTGCCGATGGCCACGACGAGCCGCAGATTGGCTTCGATCATCCTGGCCCGGGCCTCGGCGTCGCCGCGGGCGATCCGCTTCGCGAGTTCCTGTTCTTGTTCAAAGGTAAGGAGGGGGGTCTTCCGGATCTCTTTGAGGTAATACTTGATGGCGTCCAGTCCCCGTTGGGACGGTGACTCGTCGGCGCCGGTTATCTTCTCGGTCTCTTCCTTCTCCTCTATTTCCTCGCTGTAGGGCTCATCAACGCCCATGAGATCATCGACTGACTTCTCCCGTTCACTCATCCACACCTCATTGGGGCAAGAAAAATAACGGATTTACGGGTGTCCCGTTTTTTCTGATCTCGAAATGCACATGGTTCCCGCTGGCATTTCCCGTCCTGCCCACCCTGGCGATTACCTGTCCGGCGGTCACCGCGGCGCCCTCGGAGACCAGGTTGTACGAATTGTGTCCGTACAGCGTCGTGAATCCGTCCCGGTGGGTTATGTTCACGGCCTTCCCGTAATCCCCGGGACCCCAGCCCGAGCTGGCGACCACGCCGTCCGCCGCGGCCTTGATATCGGTCCCGGGCGGGCCGGCGATGTCTATCCCCTCGTGCATGCGGCTTTTCCGCATGCCGAACCGGGAGGTGACCGTGCCCCGGAGCGGCCAGAGGAACCGGACATCGGCGGGAGCATCCTCCCGCGCCTCCTGCTGGGCCGGCTTGTTGATGTCGCCGGGCTCCGCAGCGGAAGGCACCTGAATGGTCTTTGCGCCCCCCGGTATGAAAAGGTACGCGCCCGCGTTGATCTCGAAGGTGTCGTCGAGGCGGTTTACCTTGGCGAGCGCGGCCACGTCCATGCCGTAGGCGCGGGATATTCTCCAGATCGTCTGGCCCGGCTCGATGCGGTGATACACGCCCTTCTCGCCGTTCTTTTTTACGTAATAATAGTGCGGTCCAACGCACGCGGCGATGGAGAAGAGCACCACCGCCAGAGTCACCATCCGCATAGGGCCATCCACCACGGACACTCAATTCTGAACAACCTCACGATCGGCGCGAACACGTGAAATCATTGCGAAAAGAGGCCCCCCGGCCCCCATGATTTAGCGAATGACTTCCTGCACGACGTCAGGGAAAACCTGATCTTCCGTACTGACATAAAAAAATGGTCGGGGCGAGAGGATTTGAACCTCCGACCCCTTGGTCCCGAACCAAGTGCGCTACCAGGCTGCGCTACGCCCCGACAAGGCCGTATAATATACCAACGGCGTTCGTATGTCAACGGACAATCTTCTTCTGCGCCTCGATAAAATTATCAAAGGCTTCCTGATAGAAATCCTTTTTCTGTCTGATCGTCTCGGGCACCCGGTTATCATAGAGCCGCCTGCCCTCTTCCACGTCCTCCTTGAGCAGCTCAAAGAAGGTCCCGTTCCGGATGCCCGTGCTCACCGCTTCCTGATTATAGAGGGCGATATCGGACACGATGATCCTGGCGAACCGCTTCGCCTTTTCCACGGCCCTGGGATCGGACTCGTCCACGGAGGGGATATCGCTTTCGCGCTTCTCAAAGATGGAGGATTCCAGCATGATAGAATCCGGCGCCATGGCAGCGCCGTCCTGGGCCTGCTGGATGAAGGCATCGAGCCAGGACGACTGCGCAGAGGCCGAAGACGCGCTCGATGCCGATGCCGCGGGAGCGGGAGCCTCCGAGTCCATCTTGAGAAGGCTCGACGGACTGAACATATCCTCTTCGCTTTTCTTTGCCGCCGGTTTCACCGGCGCCGGCGGCTGCGGTATTGCCGCGGGCGCGGCCTCGGGGCCCGGCGGGGCCGACTCGGCTTCAGGAGCAGGGGCCGGGGCCTCGGCGTACTCTTCGGGATGGATGAGCTTGCGTATCTTGAGCGCAAGCTGATCGGCAACATGATGCTTTTCAATATAATCATCGGCCCCGTAGAGGCTCACGGGCGGGCGTTTATACCGCGACATATCATAGGTGGAGGTGAGGAGGAGGATCTTCATCTCTCTCGTCTGGTTGTCGTCTTTCAGCCGCTCACAGAGCTCGAACCCGTAGATCCCGGGGAGCCCCACGTCAAGCACCATGACCTGCGGCCTCACCTCGGTGGCTTTTTTCAGAGCCTCCACGCCCTCAGCAGCGGTCTCGACCTTGTATTCGGCGTCAAGGAGCACATCGCGTATCATGTTCCTCACTGCTTCGCTCTCGTGAGCAACGAGAACGGTTATGGAGGACGAAGATGTCGCAGATGAAGCGGGAGCCGCGGCCTTGGGAGCTTTCGCCGGAGTTGCGGGCGCCGTTGCCGCAGCAGGCGGCGGCGCAGGCTTCCGGGCAAGGAGAATGTTGCCGCACCGGGGGCATCTCACCTTCACGCCCTTCTCGGTGATTCTTGAGTCATCCAATCTGAGCTTTGCGCCGCACTCACAGGGAACGATCATAGATAGTGTTCTCTCCTCCCGCCCCCAAAAGGCACGTCTGCCCGTTTAAACAGTCCAATGAGGGCCGCTCCGGCAACAAAGCCCCCCACATGGGCGTACCACGCCACTCCGCCGCCCGTGCCCGATGATACGAGGGCATTCAGGAACTGGAGCAAAAACCAGAAACCCAGAATGAACATGGCCGGGACCTCGATGGTCCGGATATAGAATCCGAGCATGACGATGGTCAGCACCCTGGCGCGGGGATAGAGAAGAAGATAGGCGCCGAGTACTCCCGAAATGGCGCCTGAGGCGCCGAGCATGGGAATGAGTGATGACATATCCATGAGCGCGTGGCTGTACGCCGCAGCAAGGCCGCAGAGCGCGTAGAAAATGATGAACCGGATGCGGCCCATGGCGTCCTCTATATTGTTTCCGAATATCCAGAGGTAAAGCATGTTGCCTGCAATATGGAGGAAGCCGCCGTGGAGAAACATGGAGGTGAAAAGCGTCACGCCCGCGGGCACGGCGCGTTCAGGCATGGCCTCGGGATGGAAAAGCCGCGCGGGAACAAGGGAAAAAGAGGCGACAAAGGACTCCTCGGCCTTGGTTCCGAGCAACGTCTGATGAAGGAAGACAAGAACATTGGCGATGAGGAGGAGCACCGTCACGATGGGGAAGCGCTTTGTGGGATTAATGTCTTTTATGGGTATCAAACGCTAACTCCGTCCAAACGTTGATGCTGCGCTCCGTGCCGTGCACCTGTATGAGCCGCATAAGATCCTGTCATTGAGAGCGCAGCAATCTTACATTTTGCCATGAGACAGCTGTTTGAGCACGTTCCTCGTGGTACTACCATCCCCCACAACGACAAACCCGCGCAACCCCCCGGCCGCAGCGAGCGTTTCCCCGTTTCGTCACGTTCTCTGCTCTGTGCGCTGTGCCCCTGCGCAGCACTTAATATACGGTAAAATACAGGAAAAAACGGCGCTTGTCAATAAAATGAAGAGGCCGGATGGAACAAGACTGATTGGACTGAGGAGGAGTGAAATATGCCTTCTTGTAGGAAGCAAAAAGTGAGAAGAGGACAAGACAGTACGTAAGAATGATTAACCTGAGAGGGTCTGGTGCTACTGGTCTCCGAACGTGCTGTCGAACGTTTCGCTGTTAATGGCTCCGTTGAAAGAGAGTAATCGACTTGACCGATGAAAGGCTGCTTGTCTCGGCGCCTTGCACATAACCGACTACAACCAAAATAGCAAAAGTATTCCAATAATCATCAAGACAATCATCCATCTGTTTTCCGATGCCGGCAATTGCTTGTCCATCTCTTGTTCCTCCGAAAAAAACGGCATTAAGATCATCCAGACAGGCCTGGTTCCACTGCGTTTCAATTGTGCGCACTGATGAAGGGAGAATGTCCCATTGAACACTGGATTTTCTGATACCATAACGGTATTGTCGGAGTATTGCGGGATGCGGCAAAAAAAGTTTGTCCAAATAAAATTTTATCGCGCTTTCGGTTATGGTTCACGGCGATGAAGCGTTTGATTCTTGAGTTACTAAAATCTCATCGCGACTCCCGCGAGGACCGTCAGGTCCGTCTCAGCATCGCTCAGCCCCGTCTTCACGCCCGCGTCGAAATCGAGGTTCTCCCTTAGTGAGTAAATGAAGCCTCCGAGCAGAAACGCCGGATTCGAGTCCGAGGCCTTGTCGGCGTTCCGCTCCGTGCCGATGTTCGCCACCGCCTTCAAGTCCTTCACAACCTCTACTTCCGTTGCAAGGGAAGCATGCCAGATACCTTTTTTGTTGGCGTCCTCGTCGGCCTGCAGTTTGTATTCGTTATGGGTGTAGCCGATATTGGCGTGGATCGCCCAGGGACCGGCTTCCTTCGTCGTAATGAACAGGATCCCGTAGGACGGCTTTCCCGTCCCGAGCCCCCTTTCCTCGCCGCCCGTGGGAAGGGTGATGCCGGGCTTCACGGCCATGCTCAGCCCGTCCTTCTCGAAGAACCGGTGCTTGTACTCCAGCGACAGGTCGGACAGACCGCTCTCGCTCGCGATCGCCGCCCCGTTCTCCTTGATGGTGAAATCCCGGCGCGGAAGGCCCAGCACGATATCGGTGTCCTCGGTGACGCCCCAGGAAAACGTCGCGCTTGCCTCTGACTCGGTCTCCTTCACCGTTACGCCCTCTACGGTTTCCTTGTCAGCGCCGTATTCTCCGTTCATTTCGATCTGGAATTTGCCCTTTCCCTGGGTGCCCGTGTCGTCGGTGATGAGCGGATGGGCGGCAGAAACCGGATCCGCCATGCCCAGCGTCAAAGCAACAAAAACAGCCATCACAATCGTTTTCATCATGTCGGGATACTCCTCTCAAGAACAGTTCTACCGAGGCCGGAGAGCCGGCCCCGGCCCCGGTGATAATATTTTCGACGGTCAATCATCGAAATTTAAAATGGCACACCGAGCAGGAACCGGACCTCGCGGTCGTTGGTCCTGCGGTTCAGCCCGTAGACGGCGCCGACGTTCGCCCAGATCCTGCCGCCGACCCAGGAGAGCGTCGGCCCCGCGGCGTACTTGTCCGTGCGGTAATTGCCCTTCGATTCAACGCCGAACCTGAGGGCGGGCGTGATCTCATAGCTCGCGCCGACGGCATATTCATGGTCTGCATGATCGCCGGACGTATAGGTGTTCTTGTAAATCTGGTTATAGGCGACGTTCAGCTTTCCGATGTCCTTTGCCAGAATGAGCTTTCCCTCGAACACGTTCTTGGCGTCCGCTTTCTCCTGGTGCTCTGCGTACAGGAGCATGTCGACGGGCAGCCGGTTTCTCTCCGCGATCCGGTACCGCAGCCGGAACTTGTAGCCAGAATACTTCATCTTGTCATTCTCTTTCTGGTCGTACACCTGGTACAGCGCCGCGTCCAGCCGGTCCGTGATGCCGTATTCGAGTTCGAGCTGCTGCTGCCAGTCGCTGCTGTTGTCTTTCTGCCGGTCTTTGGTCGCCGCGGTCTGGTAATATTCCAGTTCCGCGTGGTCTTTGGCCAGCGTCAAATACTCGTACGTCCAGACATAGCTCCGCTGGTCCGCATGGGCCGACACACCCGACAGGGCGAAAAACATCCCAACCATCAGCACAAAAGTCATCCTCTTCATGATTCGTCCTCCTTAAAGATATTGATATTCATTTTCATTTAGTGGCCGTGAAAAACCGCGGCCTTACCCCCTCGAAACCTTGCCGCCGGGCAGCCGCACCGAGATCGCCACCTCGATCCTCGCCCTGTCTTGTTCGCTCAGGATGTCCGCAGCCCGCTGAAAGAGCCCGAAGTCGCCCCGGAACCCGAGAAGTCCGTCAAGATAAGCCCGTGCGGCCTGTTCCCTGCTCATTGCGATACCTCCTTTCTCAACGCATGGTGCAGAGGGCAAAGCGCGGAGGGTAAAAATATGTCGTTCTGTCCTTCCTCCATGCGCCATGCACTATGCTCTCTGCTCTGCCTATACCTTCTTCACAAAAATCTCCTTCGTAATGTCCTTGTCCACGGCGATCATGGTTTCGCCGAGCTGGATCACGTAAGATGGCCGCTTCTGGTGGAGCTTCACGACGCTCCCCGGGACCACGCCCATGGCCGAGAGCCGGTCGAGCCGGGAGTGCGAACCGGGAGTGATGAAGACGATCTTCCCCTTCTCTCCCGGCATGAGGTCCGCCAGAGGCGCCACAAGAGGCCTCATTTCCTGCTTGAACATGGAGCAGCATTCGCCGCGCGGGATCGGCTTGCCGTCGGGCGAGGTGGGCGGATGGCCGAGGAGCGTGCAGACGCTGTCCGTGACCTCGGGAGAGAGGATGTGCTCGAACTTGCAGGCTTCGGCTTCGGCGCCGTCGAGACTGAAGAGGTCGAAGAACATCCTGAGGGAGAGCCGGTGCCTTCGTACCAGCTCGCGGGCCCGCTTCTCCCCTTTTGGGAGCAGTTCCACGGCCTGGCCCTTGAGGTCGATCCAGCCGTTCTTTTCCAGGTCTTTGAGAATATCTTCGCAGCCGTCGATGCTACAGCTTTGAATGATCTGGTCCCATGTCAGCTTCCCGTCCTCGCGGAGGATCCAGATGATTTCAAATATCTCGTCCTCCTTTTCGATTTCCGGCAGCACGCACAATGCGGGATGGCCGGCCTTTCCCTCGAGAGTATCCAGTCTTTTGTGTTCCGACATTGTCCCTCCTTGAAATGCGCATAGCGCATGGAGCATGGCGCATAGGGTTTCGCTCTTCGTTGTTTGCCCTCTGCCCTCTGCTCTCTGCCCTATGCGCTTTTACAGCGCCACCTTCAGCGTCCTGAGTATCCAGTTCAGCACTCCCCCCACGGCGAAGGCGAAGGGGAAAATGAAAGCAACCATGGAGAGCGCGGTCTTGAGCCCCCGCTCCTTTACCATCATGAAAAAGTTCGCGATGCACGGAACAAAAAGCGTGATCACCACGAGGCTCACCACGATCTGGATCGGGTCCAGCATGCCGTTCTTGGCGAGCACAAAGAGCCCCGCTGCGCCGTAGTCCCTGCGCAGGAACCCGATGACGAAGGCCTCGGCGGCCTTGCTCGGAAGTCCCAGCAGGCCCACGACGAGCGGATCGGTGATCCTCTGGACGTACTCCAGGGCGCCGATCTTGTGGCCCACGAAGAGGATGAGCGTGCCGAGAATAAAGAGCGGAACCGCTTCCTTGAGATACCACTGGACCCTGGCAAGGGTCTTGACGACGATGTTCATGAGCTGCGGCACCCGGATGGGCGGCAGCTCCAGTACGAAGTCCGAAGGTGCTCCCGGAACGACCTTTGAGGCAATGTATCCCACGCCGAGCATCACCAGGACGACCGAACCGATCCAGATCGTTGTAGCAAGGCCGGAGAGCCCGGAAATCATGCCGAGAATGACGCCGAGCTGAGCCGAGCACGGAACGCCGAGGGCAAGGAGGAGCGTGACGAGAATCCGCTCCTTCTTCGTCTCGAGGATGCGCGTGGTAAGCGTGGCCATGGTGTCACAGCCAAGACCGAGGACCATGGGCAGCACGGCCTTGCCGTTCAGTCCCATGAGCTTGAATACCTTGTTCACCATCACCGCAAGCCTCGGCAGATAGCCCGAATCCTCCAGGATGCCGAAGGCGATGAAAAAGAACCCCACGATGGGCAGCACGATTGCAATGGCATAGGTGAGCGCCATGGTGATGAGCCCGTAGTCGCCGATGAGAAGTTCCCTGATGAACGGCACGGGAAAGATGAAGTCCACGATCTTCGTCGCCCAGGGGTTCAGGTATTCGCCGAACACGGTCTCTTCCAGGAACCCGACTGCATTGCCCGCTCCCAGCACTCCCACGAACTGATACACGAGGTACAGAACTGCAAGGAGGATCGGCAGGCCGTAGACGGGATGCATGGACCATGTGCCCAGGTAAAAGGCGATCTGGGATCCCTTTCCCGCTTCGTGGAGCGTCAGTACCTGCGCGAGGATCGCATCGGCCTTCCTGAGACGCTGCTGATTGATGAGATAGCCGAGCGAGTTATGGTACCGGGCCTGAATGCTCTGACGGATGTTCTCGATCCGGGCGATCACATGGTCCGGAATATGGGCATGGAGCCAGGACTTGAGGCTCTCGTCCCCTGAGAGGAGCATGAGCGCAAGCGCCCGTCTCGCAATGTTCGTCTCGGGCAGGAGGGAAACAATGTCCCCTACTCCCGCCTCGATGGCATCGTCGTAGCGGACTGATGCGGCCGACGTCCGGGGATGGGTAATGCTCTTGAGCAGCCTGTCGATGCCGCTCTTCCGCGTGGCCACGGTCTTGACGACCTCGATGCCGAGGAGCTCCGAGAGTTTTTCCTGGTCCACGGCAATGCCGCGGCTCCGGGCCTCGTCATCCATGTTGAGATCGAGGATAAAGGGCACCCCCATCTCGGCAAGCTGGAGCGTGATGAGGAGGCCCCTGCGGAGGTTCTTGGCGTCCGCCACCTGGATGATGACGCCCGCCCGGTCCGAAAGGAGCATGTCCCTCGTCACCCGCTCGTCCTCCGACATGGGCACCAGGCTGTTCACGCCGGGCGTATCGATGACCAGGGAGCGCGTCTTGTTCAGCACGGCGTTTGCGTAGGTCACTTCCACCGTGGTGCCGGGATAGTTGGAGACGGTGACGTATTTTCCCGTCAGCAGGCCGAAGAGCGCGCTCTTGCCGACGTTGGGATTGCCGATGAGAAGGACCTTGTTCAGGTCCCCGGAGTGGTCGACGTCATTGGAGCCGTTATGGTCATGCATGAAACTTCCTCCAAGCTTTCAACAAATAGAAAATCCCGGTAACTGCTCAGGTCAGCCACTTCGCTTCGGCGCAAGGCGCGCCAGCATGCTCTTGCTCTTCACGCTGTCGGTACACGTACCCGCAGCGCTTTCGCTGCGCACGCGCTGTTTTGGCTCAAGTGGCGCTGCCATGACGGTCATGGCGCGCTTTTTTGCGCCTGTGCTCAGCGGCAGACCTGAGTAGTTACAAATCCCGATATCCAAACCTCAAATAACCCCCAAATTTTCAATTCAAAACTGCTTGAATTTTGCGAATTTTGAATTTCGGTATTAGTGGGCATTTGGGATTTCGGAATTGAAAATGGTCATTTCCTTTGTCCTTGACAATCAGAACACAGGCCGTAGAGCTCCAGTTTATGGCTCTGGACCTTGAAGCGGTTCTTCCGGGCCACGTCCTGTTGAAGCTGCTCGATGCGCTCGTTCTCGAACTCGATGATCTTGCCGCACCGGGTGCAGATAAGGTGGTCGTGGTGGCCGTCCGAAGCGTTATACTCGTAGCGGGTAAAGCCGTCCTCGAACCGCCGTTCATCGGCGAGCCCCGCCTCTGCCAGGAGCTTCAGCGTCCGGTATACCGTGGCATAGCCGATGCCGGGGTTGGACTTTTTCACCAGCAGGTACAGCTCTTCGGCGCTCAGGTGCCTGCCTGCGGACACAAAAGCGTTCAGAACATCGTCCCTCTGGCGCGTGGACTTGAGCCCCTGCCCCGAAAGATACTCCGACAACTGTTCAGCAGCCTGTTTGCGCATATTTTGATATTGAAATCCGTTTTCAATATGACCGCACTATACCCGAACGGCGGATGCCTGTCAAGGGTTTTTTGGGTGGTTTCCAGAATGGGGTGGAGCGGCCGCTGCGTCGAGGGGACGGTTGGCGTCAGGCGGCTGCCGGTTACGTCTCAGGGTTATGGTTACGAGGCCCGTTGCGGTTGTCGGTGCTCGTCTTTTGTTTAAAGACGTTACCGCTCACCGAACTACGATACGGGCTTCGTTGCCGATTTCCGTTACCGATGCTATTCACGATACGGGCTTCGCTACCGGCCTCGGAATGCCGCCACCCGAACGCTTCAGTATATATACACCTTCGTCCCGACCTTCGCGGCTTTGTATACGGCCTCGAGGTCATCATCCCCCATGGAAACACAACCGTGGGTGAAGTGGGTCCCCAGAAGGTCCGTATAGGTCGTTCCGTGAAGCTTATAGCTGTTTCCGAGCAGGAGCGCGTACTTGCCCAGCACCCCGCGCACGATCCGGTCGGGGTCGTCTTTCGGGGGCACGGCCATGTTCTCCTCCACATACGACCAGTCCGGCCTGATCCAGACGGGGTTCCGTTCTTTTCCCAGGACGGTAAGGGTGCCGATAGGCGTCTCGAAATACCAGTTCCTCCCTGTCTCCTCTTCAACGTACTGCCGGCTGCCTGTTCCCACGACAACGGTCCGCAAAACCTTGTCGCCCCGACGCATGGTCAGCCGGTTGTTTTCCGTGTCCACCACGAGATAAATCTCATTGTCCTCCATCTCTTTGAGCATCATCCGCAGCCCCTGGTTCTGCTCTTCGAGCTCCGCAGTCTCCTGTTCCAGGGCCGCTACGGAGGCGCGGAGATCTTCCATTGAGGGGACCGGAGACGGCTCCGCAGCGCCGGCCCGATGATCGGATAACAGCGGGATCGTCAAGCCCGCAAGAAGGACAAGTGCTGATATGTACTTTTTTGATTTCATGATCATTCGTTACAATTCGTGTAATTCATGCCTAAACGAAAGATTCACTCCATTCGTGAAAATTCGCGCCCATTCGCGGCCGGATCATCTGTTCGTTGCCTCTTTTTCCAAAAAAATCTTCCCCGGATTCAGAATGTGGTTCGGATCCAGTGCGTCCTTGATTCTCTTCATGGCCGCAAGGGCGGCAGGCCCGACCTCCATCGGGAGATAAGCGGCCTTGGACAGCCCGATTCCGTGCTCGCCGGAGATGCTTCCCTTCAGCCGGAGGGTCGCCTCGAAAATCTCTTTCACTGCTCTCTCGGCCTTCGGAAGGTCCGCGTCGTCGACCATGATGTTCGTATGGATGTTGCCGTCTCCTGCATGGCCGAAGTTCACGATGAGAAGGCCGTACTTTTGCCCGATCGCGGTGATCTCCCGGAGGATATCGGGTATCCTGCTCCGGGGCACAACAATGTCCTCACTCATTTTTTTCGGTTTTATCGTATACAGCGCCGGTGAGATGGAACGGCGGGCCTTCCAGATATGCTCACGCTCGCTGTCCGTCTCCGCCCTCGCTATCCTCACAGCGCCGGCCTTCCGGCAGACCGCCTCGATCTGCGCGAGCTCCCTTTCCGTGGTCGGGGCGGGACCATCGACCTCAACGAGCAGCATGGCGGCAGCTCCGCCGGAAATATCTTCCTTGAGATAGTTTTCCACTGCCCGGAGCGCCTCGCGATCGACGAATTCCAGCGCCCGCGGGATGATGCGGCTTGCCGTAATGCCCGAAACCGCCCGCGCAGCGCCTTCGATATCCGGGAAAAAAGCGGACAATGCCCGGACGGTCTCGGGCAGGGGCAGCAGTCTCACGATGATCTTCGTCACCACGCCGAGGGTGCCCTCGGAGCCGATGATAAGCCTGGTGAGATCGTACCCGGCAACGCTTTTGGCGGTCCTCGCGCCGGTCTGGATGAGCTCGCCCGTAGGCAGCACCACTTCGAGGCCGAGGACGTAATCCTTGGTGACGCCGTACTTGACGGCCCGCAGCCCTCCGGCGCACTCGGCAACGTTGCCGCCCATGGTGCAGAACCGGCTGCTTGCAGGATCGGGGGGATAGAGCAGCCCCCGGGCCTCAACTTCCCGCTGGAAATCACCGGTGACCACCCCCGGCTCCACAACGGCCAACAGATCATTCCCGTCGATCTCCAGGATCTTGTTCATCCGTTCCAGGGAGAGGACGATCCCGCCGTGCACAGGCACGGACCCGCCTGACATTCCGGTTCCGGCGCCGCGGGGGACCACGGGAATGAGTTCCCGGTTTGCCAGCACGAGGATGTCCGAAACCTCCTGCGCCGCAGCCGGCCGCGCAACGGCCCAGGGCAGGGACTCCTTCTGCGTGGCATCGTAGGAATAGGCTACCAGTTCTTCATGCGATGTAAACAGGTTGGCGGGGCCGAGTATGTTCTTCAGTTCTTTGACAAGGGACGGCTTAAGCATAGACGCGATAATCAATATCCGGGAATATGTTGTCCTTATATTCTATATCCCCGAGCCATCCTTCGTCAATACGATTTCCTTTGATATCGTCGTAGAGCCTGGTGAACCGCAGGAGGTGTTCCCTGGTTCTCCTGACCGCGTATTCCACGTGGCTGCCGGTCTTCATGATGAAGGCCCAGTCAGAACTCTGCGCCAGCAGCAGCTCCCTCGCCGCCTGGTTCAGCGCCCGGCGGAGCCCGCCGTCCGCATGGGGAAACATCTTCGTCAGTTCCACCATCCGGTCAGCGGCCTTGTTCAGGTAGCGGTAAATCCAGTCATTGGAGCCTTCGAGCCAGACCTCGGCATACCCTTTATACCCCCAGCTCGAAAAGGAAGGAATCGAGACCTGGCAGCGGGGGTTCTCTTTCAGGTACTCCATGGGCGTTATGAGGCGCACGGTTTTCTGATCGCTGACGGTCTTCCGGATAAGAAAATTGAGCCAGTCCGGCCCCTCGAACCACCAGTGGCCGTAGAGTTCCGCATCGTAGGGGGCGACGATCAGGGGCTTCCGGTCCTTGAATATATCGAAGAGCCACTCCGCCTGCCTCTCCCGGTTGAAGAGAAAGTTGCCCGCGTGATAAGCGGCCTTCTCCAGGGCCCAGTGGCGGATGTAGGGGTCCTTGTTGTCCGTTTCGCCCGTGATCTTGTGGTACTTGATCCCCAGGTTCACGCGCGCCCCGTCGGGGTGCAGGTATGGACGGACGTAGTTGTAGTCAAGGTCGAACCCCACGTCGCGATAGAAATCGCGGTAGTTGTAGTCGCCGGGGTATCCTTCGATGGAGCTCCAGACCTGCTTGGACGATTCGATGTCCCTGCCGAAGGCCGCCACGCCCGAGCGGCAGTAGATGGGTGCGTAGACGCCGTACTTGGGCCGGGGAGAAGCGTGGAAGATGCCGTGAGCGTCCGTGAAAAAATAACGGATGCCCGCTTCCTGCAGGATCTCGTCGAGGCCCTCGTAGTAGCCGCACTCCGGCAGCCAGATGCCCTTCGGGGCCCTGCCGAGGTGCTTTTTGTGGTGCTCCACGGCGACCATGATCTGGGCGCGCACGGCGTTGCGGTTCGTCATGAGCGGCAGGAACCCGTGGGTCGCTGAGCAGGTGATGATCTCCACCTTGCCCATGTCCTGAAACTTCCTGAAGGCGCCGACGAGGTTGCGGCCGTATTTCTCTTCGAATACGTACCGGGCGTTCAGGAACATGTCTTTGTACATGCGGGCGATGGGATTGAACTCGGGCTGGTTCCAGGTCCGCCCGATCTCCTTGTCCGCCAGCTCAATGAGCTTGTTGATGTGCCGCACGTAGCGGTTCTGGAGCAGCGGGTCCGTGAGCATGGCGATGAGCGTGGGGGTGAGGCTCATGGTGATGCGGAAGTCCACGCCGTCCTTCACGAGCCCGTCAAACATGTTAATGAGCGGGACGTAGGTCTCCGTGATGGCCTCGTAGAGCCAGTCTTCTTCCAGAAATTCATCGTGTTCGGGGTGCCGCACGTACGGCAGATGGCTGTGAAGCACCAATGCCAGGTAGCCCTTTTCTATTTCATCTCCGGGAGCTTCAGCTTGACTTCGCTTTGCATCGAGGTTATCGTTTATCATTTACCCATTCACTTTCTCCATGGCATTCGCTCGCCAGGGAACCATACTCCGGCATCGCCCTGCAGGCCTTCCCCGCCTTTGCTGATGAGCGCGGGAGGATCCCGTCACGGCCTGCCGTGCGATTATCCGTTGCAGCCCAAAAAAAAGTCCATCCAGTTGCAGGATGGACTTTATTGTCCATGTCTCATGAAATCGCCGGTAAAACCGATGGGAGCGGGCCGCTCCGGCTATTTCCTGGCCTTCTCGCGGCTGTGCATGCCCGGCGAGGAAATCCCCTGCATGCGCATCCGACGCCACAACTCCGTAACATTGGGAGACGATCCGGCGGGGAAGCCGTACATCTTCCAGTAATCTTCGTCCAGAAGCATCCACTCTTCATCGATCACATCGGACACGCCGTCCCTGGGCATGTTGATGTAGTTCGACCGCGCAAGGGTCAGGAACCGTCCTGTCGGGGAAAGAAGCCCGAAATCGGCGCAGAACGAGTGCGTCGGCCTGCCCAGGTCAAAGTACCAGTTCCCTTTCCTGTCGTGCACCTCCTGGTCGAAAAACCCTATGGCGTTGGCGCCGTCGAACTGCACGCCCGTGACGTCATAGATCCGCACCGCCAGCTTGCTGTCCCAGCCGAACCAGGATTTTTCCTTTTCGACTTTGGCGGGAGAGGCTTCCCAGTAGGCATAGGCCACATAGGGGTCGCGTACCAGGATGGTAATGCGGTCTTCCCCGTACTCGTTGGGCAGTTCGCTGGACGACGGCGCAGGTTTCTGTTCTGCCGGACCCGTATAGTACTTGGATTCGGCCACGCGCGACTGCGCCATGAGCGGCTCTCCCGCCCCTTCGGGCATGTTGCGCTCCCGGCCGGGCGAGCCCGACGGCTTTGTCTCTGATGACCGCGTTGATCTACCGGCCGTAGGCTTCTCGGCCTTGCTGCTTATTGCCTTGTCATTTTCACCACTGCCTGTTGCCATGAGACTTTCCACAATATCCGTTTTTTTCGCCCCGGCAGGGAGCGCCACCTTCATTGTCTTGGCCAGGGCTTTGAGCTCGTTCAACGTCATTGCTGTCAGCTCGCTCTTTTTCATCTCAAACCCCCTTTCAGAATATGACATATTTTACTGTTAAACTATAGCACAAAATCACGCATTGTCAAATTGATTCCTTGTAAGTACTCAGGTCTGCCGCTGAGCACAGGCGCAAAAAAGCGCGCCGTGAACGTCATGGCAGCGCCGCTTCAGCCAAAACAGCGCGTGCGCAGCGAAAGCGCTGCGGGTACGGGTACCGACAGCGTGAAGGGCAATAGGACGCTGGCGCGCCTTGCGCCGAAGCGAAGTGGCTGACCTGAGTAGTTACGATTCCTTTTCCAAAACAGGGACATTGCCACACAGGCGCTGCATGACCGGCGAAGGAACTGCCGATGAGCTTCAATAAGTAAATGGTAGCGGCTTCCTGATGGCTTTGACAATCATGCCGAAAAACTTTATACTGCGCCTCATGGACGTTCGGGTCGTCATAACCGGCATGGGAGCGGTTACTCCGCTCGGCAATGACATGAAAGCGACGTGGACAGCGCTCAAATCAGGCGCTTCCGGCGTCAACAGGATCACAAAGTTCGACGCGGCGGCCTTTCCCTGCCGTATCGCCGGGGAGGTCAAGGGCTTCGACCCCCTCAGGTACATGAACACCGGGGAAGTCCATAAAACCGATCCCTTCATCCAGTATGCCCTCGCTGCCGCCATCATGGCCGCACAGGACGCAGGATTGAAAATCACTCCGCACTCCTCACTCCGCATTGGTGTTTTGGTGGGCTCGGGCCGCGGCGGGGTGACAACAATAGAGAAGAACGTAGCGGCCTACCTTGCCAGGGGCCACAGGGCAGTGTCCCCCTTCTTCCCACCCATGTCCCTCGTGAACATGGCTTCGGGATATATTTCGATGAAACTGGGGGCAAAAGGCCCGTGCCTCGATGTTTCCACGGCCTGCGCGACAGGCACTCATGCCATAGGCGAAGCCATGAAGATCATCGAGCGCGGCGACGCCGACGTGATGATCGCCGGCGGGGCGGAGGCGGCGCTTACCCCCGCAATCCTCGCGGGCTTCTGCCAGGCCAGGGCGTTGTCACAGCGGAACAATGAACCGGAAAAGGCAAGCCGTCCCTTCGACAGGGACCGTGACGGGTTCGTGCTTGCCGAGGGAGCGGGCGTGTTGATCCTTGAGGAATTACGCCGTGCGGAAAAACGAGGCGCCCGGATCTATGCGGAACTTGCCGGATACGGGCTCAGCTCCGATGCATACCACTACACCAGGCCCGATCCCGAAGGAGATGGTCCTGCCAGGGCCATGACGCTCGCGCTCACCGATGCCGGACTCGGCCCGGAGGATATTGACTACATCAATGCCCACGGCACGTCGACGCAATCCAATGACCGGATCGAGACCCTGGCGATCAAGAAGGCCTTCGGCGCGCACGCTTACAAACTCGCCGTCAGCTCGACCAAATCCATGCTCGGCCACATGCTCGGCGCTGCCGGCGCTGTCGAGGCCGCTGTCACCGCCCTTGCTCTCTCCGAAGGGACCATCCCGCCTACCATCAATTATGAGCATCCCGGTCCTGAATGCGACCTGGACTACGTGCCGAACCGATCGAGAAAACACGCGATCAACGCGGCCCTCTCCGGCTCCCTCGGCTTCGGCGGCATCAACGCGGCCCTCGCGCTCAAGGCCTGGCAATAGATCCCTCCAACAGTTTAGCAACTCGTAAACAACTAATTTCAGGCACAATTTTCTTGACAACCCAAACTATAATTTATAGACTACGTACAAATTGTCCCTTTAGCTGTCCCGCCTTCCCACGCTATCATGCACTATCAGGAGGTACGGCCTGTGAAAAATAATGACCGTTCTGCCCTTTCGCCGAAAGCCCCGCCTTCCGCGGCAGTCTTCGATGCTTCTCCCCTGAAGCACCGAAGCCCGAACGCGGTGCTCAAGGCCTCCGGCGCCCTGCATTTTCTCTTTTCCCGGTATGTTCGCAAACGATCAGCTGAAAAAAAACTCAACAAGGAGGTAGGTGCATGAAGGCTTTCAAGCTCATTGCGGTACTCGCCTTCCCCGTCCTGCTGCTCGCCGCGCCGGCCGTTGGCCGGAACGCGGACGCCCAGGATAAGAAGGCGAAGAGCATCGACGAACTGGCCAGGATGTATGATTCCAGCTCGTGCAAGCAGTGCCATGAAGAGATCTACAACGACTGGAACAAATCGCTCCATGCCCGGTCCATCTTCGGGACCGGAAGGACCGCCGCCACCATCAAGACGACGGTGGAAGTGGGACTCAAGGGTTGGAAGCACTCGGGGGTGAAAAAACCCGAGGACGTGGAGTTGCGGCACCTCATGATCTGCGCAAAGTGCCATCTTCCCCAGCTCGCCGATGCTACTGACGCAGTGGCCAAGGAGATCGTGAAGGCGGCCTACGTCTATGCCGACCCGAAATCGAGCGACGCGGAGCGCGAAAAGGCCGTTGCCAGGCTGGAGAAGGTCAACATCAACTGCCTCATCTGCCACCAGCGCAATGCCATCACCCACAAGTGGGTCGACGGCACGCCGGAAAAAAAGGCCGTGTACGGCTCCAAGGACGGAGCGCACCCCGCCCCCGGTCATCCTGCCCTCAAAAAGAGCCCCATCATGGGCGAATCTATCCTCTGCGGCCAGTGCCACGGCCTTGGGCCGAACTTCGAGCTCGAGAACCCGTCGCAGTGCGCCACGCTCTACGGCAGCTTCCTCTGGGCGTACCGGGCCGAGGGAGGCCAGGAGGCGTGCCAGGAATGCCACATGAAAAAGAGCAAGCTGGGCCACAACATGCAGAGCTACCGTAGCCCCGCCATGGCCAAGGCCGCTGTTGACTTCAAAGTCGAAATGCTCCCGAACCACTGGCGTGACGGCTCCAAGATGGTCCCGGAAAACCTTGTGAAAGTGGAGCTGCTGAACAAGGCGGGACATGCCATCCCGGACGGCTGACCAACACCCAACCGGCTGGTCCTGGAAGTGACCGCTAAAAATAATGCAGGAAAAGAGATCTTCAAAGCATCAAAAATTTACATGCCCATCCCTCAGCAACTCGGCCGCGGCGACAAGATGGGCCGTGGCCCCTATGAAAAGAGCGGAATTCTCCGCGACTCAAGCCTCCCGCCCAACCGTCCCGTCAAAGAGGACTTCGAGATCCCCTATCCCTCGGGCGAGTATGACATGACCGTTGACGTGGAACTCTGGTATCTGCCCTTCGGCACCAAGTCCGACCCGGACAACGCGTTCCTGTGGCAGAAGGTAACGAAGAAGGCGAGCATCGAAAAGGGCGGGGTGTAAAAAACTGACGTTCAACTGATAACTGACGACTGACAACAACTGAAGTGAGAACGCCGGCGACGGGATCCATTAACCATCGCCGGCGTTGTTTTTTAGAAATCTACCACTCCGCGTAACGGGAGAGATCAATCGCCTGTTTTTTCAAGACGGCATTCTATTGGGCCAATATATCATCCGGGATAATGATCATGGAATGTTGAGCACAAGCTACACTACATGCAGAATTGAATATTATGCAACCGCATAAATATAATAATATTACAGGGATACGCGAAGCGGTTTTTTGCTCGCTTGACACTGCAGGAAAAATCGTGATAAAGTGAACAAAGTACTCAATTACTTGTTAGCCGTAGGAGAACACGCACATGGACGCATGGCAGACCGTCCTTCTAGCGTTTGGCGGGAACGCAGCACTCCTTGCAGTACTTGGCCTTCTCGGAAAGTCCTTGCTGGAAAAGCTCATCGCCCGCGACACGAAGCGATTTGAGACTGACCTCAAAGCGAAGTCAGACGCTGCGATCGAGCAGCTTCGCAGCGATCTACAGATACGCTCAATCGAGCACCAGGTACGCTTTTCCCGCCTACACGAGAAGCGCGCGACTGTCATCGCGGAGCTATACGGCCATCTTGTCGAAACACTCTGGGAAGCAGAGAGCTTCCTCTCGCCAATGGAGTGGGTCGGAGAACCGGACAGACAAGAGAAACATCGAATCGCGATGAACAAGCTTGTCGATTTCTTTCAGTACTTCGACAAGCACCGCATCTACCTACCTGAGGAAATCTGTGCGTCCCTTGAGGCGCTCGTGCTGAAGGTGCGCTCCCACGTCATTGCGTTTGGCGTCTACGTTCGGTTCCACGACCAATCGCTAAACGATCACACGCGCGAGCAGAAGGAGAAAGCATGGAGCGAGGGGTGGGACGCAATCAAGAACCAAGTTCCTCAAGCGCGGAAGCTACTCGAGGAGGAGTTCCGCACGTTGCTAGGAGCGACGGCTAACCTTTCGCTCAAGCCGACAGCCACCGGCAAGCCGGTGTCTCCGGCTTAGCTCAAACGTTAGGCAAACTCACACCGAAATTGTATGCGGACTGACCATTCCGAGATTGAACATGCCCTTCAGGCAATCGGCCACGGGGCCTTCCCGGATGACCCCGACGTTCATTGGCAAGTCCGGGACATTGTCGAGCGGGGCGGCTTCCATTGTGTCGAGGCAGGACCGATCCCGCCGACCGTGGGATATCCCCGCTTCCGCTTCGTCCTTCGCCGGGACATCTCCGGCGCCTTCATTGATCACGGCTGTTACTGTCTGGATGGCGACGCCTGGCAGCTGCTCTACACGACACCAGGCACATCCGATGAATGGAAAGCGCTGAAATTTGGCGCCTGACACCATCTTATACAACCGAGCGGGCCAGCCTTAATACCATGTGCCTGTCTGCGATCTTTTCATGACAATTTGCCGTTCATCCAGCGATGAATAAAGCCGCACGCTTATCGGCATTACCATGAAGAAACTTCATGGTATAATTGACAGTAAATGAAATACGATAAAATAACTTTCATATTTCGTCGCAGCATGACGGTGTTGGCCGCCACGCTTATCTT
>ERZ1292625.1076-Hain-H41-01um-R1-1076-length-35559-cov-44_pt1 | contig 35559 bp, 48 predicted proteins | sample MGYA00564400_ERZ1292625 | MGnify/ENA primary metagenome ERZ1292625 (study PRJEB36523, sample SAMEA6512639) | groundwater metagenome | collected 2019-01-08 | study: AquaDiva: Metagenomics assemblies of 32 groundwater samples
TCGGGTATACAACCGATCCTGCCATTTCTCTGAAAAAGTCTCTGAGTTCCATTTTAACCCGGTATGTCACCGGGGCGGACGAGATGACTACCGTTACTTCCAATTTCTTCATTTCTTCCTCCACTTCTTTCGGCGGTTAGGTCGCTACCCTTTTTTTTTCTTATCTCTTATATATGCAACCTCCATGCCAAATTTATAATTTATTTTTACCCTTTAAAATCAACTACTTATTTTTTCCTTAGCGCTAAGGTAAAATGCTCCACATTGCAATTATGAAATGCCTGAAATCCCTAAATCCCTCAAAAACCACCTATTACCCTTTAAAATCAACCTCTTACCCCATGAGGTAAAATACCCCATATCCAATACCCCATATTGCAATATGCAATCGTGCAAATATTGCACTTTTCCCCTTGACAAGTGCAAATTTTGCATGTATTATCAGGTCATGGGCGTTAAATTTTATACTTTGCAGGAGGTTTCCCAGATTGTAAAACGCACGCCTGGTACACTGAGGATGCATACCTATAAGGGTATGCTGAAAAATTACTGGTTTTGCAAGAACGGTAAAAAATGTAGCGTGATTTTGGAGGAAGACTTGAAAAAATACATTATGAGGTATATCCTGAGAGTGCCCAAAAGAAAGAAACAAAAATATAAGTATTGAGGATTTATTGTTATTTTATAATAAGGGGTGTGAAAATATAATTATGATTTGACTTGGTAATTAGGATTATATATGATAAAATCAGGATATGATGATGATGATTAAATTAAGATTAGATTAAGATTAGATATGCATAGATAGGTATGGGGTATGCTGAGATAATCAATCCTGGGGCATCTGGGCAAGCCGATTTTATCAGGATTGACACAGGCAGCCTTGTAATTGTAATTAATAGGGAGGCAGATGAACGATACGAACGCATTGAAATATTGGGATGAGGATATATCTCCAGAAGATATAATTTCCAAGGAGGTAAAGGAATCACTAAAAACGATTCGGGCAACGAGGGACGGATTGCTGGAATCGGAGTTGAGGCTTAAGGCAGCTAAATATTTATTAGATAAGTTCCTACCCGACCGCACACACACACAGATTGATAGTAATATTCAGTATGATGTTACGATCAAAGTAGTGCATGAGCAACATGAGCGGCTTGAGCAGTGAAAGTATCAGTTAATTTACCCATGACCCCCAAACAATCGTTTTTAATCAACGATTTAGCTGGGGTGGATGAGGTGTTCTACGGAGGGCAGGCGGGGGGAGCGAAATCCGAGGGGTTATTATTGTTTGCCTTGCTCAACCGGTTAAAATATAATGGGTCAATCGGCCTGATGCTCCGGCGGACATTCCCCGAGTTAGATAAATCCTTAGTGCGTAAGAGCTTTAGATATTACCCGAAGTTTGCGAAATGGATTGAGGCCAAGAGGCAGTGGCGGTTTCAGAACGGCTCGGTGCAGGAGTTTGGCTATTGTGAGGCAGAGCGGGATGTATATCAGTACCAGTCAGCTGAATACGATGATATCGGGTTCGATGAGCTTACCCATTTTACCGAGTTTCAGTACGTTTATCTGCAATCCCGTTTACGTCCGCAGGGGGCTGGTGTTGAGAAAGGGTTGATGCGATCTGCTTCGAATCCCGGGAACATCGGGCATGGATGGGTGAGGGATAGGTTTGTGATACCCGCAAAGGATACGGTATACACCGATGATTACGGTATAACAAGGTATTTCCTGCCTGTAACCTTATCAGATAATACGCTTATGTCAGAGTCCGAGAGGCGAAACTACAGTCGTTGGCTAAGCGGGCTGCCGGAGCGAGAGCGTAAGCAACTGATGGATGGAGATTGGGAGTATGCATCAGGTGTAGCGTTTGCCGAGCTACGCAAGGATATACACGGCATTGACCCTACAAACCCGCCTGACAGCTTATCAGAGGTGTTTGATTTCGAGCGCATGACCCCTAAGCAGGGCATTAAGATATTCAGGAGTATGGATTGGGGCTATGCCAAGCCGTTTAGCGTGCTGTGGGCATTCAGTGATTATTCAGGGCGGGTGTATGTATATAGGGAGTTATATGGATGTAAGGGTAAGGATGAGGGGATACAGATGCCTGCCCGCGAGCTTGCAAGGAAGGTCGTGGAGATAGAGCGGGAGCATGGGGAGGTTGTCAGGTTGTCGGTAGCTGATGCAAGCATCTGGGATAAGCCTGGTAACCAGGCTGAGAAAGCTGAGAAGCTACCCTCGATTGCCGAGACAATGGCTGAAGAGGGGGTTTGGTTCGATAGGGAAGTGTCCGTATTAGCGAAAAAATCAAGGTTACAGGGGAAGCACCAGATACACGAGAGGCTGAGGAAGGATGGAGACGGCAGGCCGTCTTTGTTCTTGTTCACGTCCTGCGTCCACGCATGGCGGACTATCCCGGTGCTGCCGGTTGACAGTCTCAATCCGGAAGATGTTGATACGGATGCGGAAGATCATTGCTACGATGCATTAAGGTATATGTGTGCTGCAAGACCGTTTAAGTCTAACATTCCCAGACCTGAGACCGTGCCGTATTCTGTCTCATGGTTTTACAAACAAATAGATGATAGGAAGAGATATGCTAATATTTAAGGTAGTATCTGTTAGTAAGTGCCTGGAAATGCGGGATTATATAATCATGGAAAAGGGCATAAGTTATTACAATCAAAGAAGAAACAATCCAAATGCCTGTTTTTTAGGCATTAAAGGAAGCATAATAGGATTATGAACGATAGGAAAAAAGAGGTAGCAGACTGGATTAGCCGGATAGACACGGCTGAGAAGGAGCGGAAGGAATGGGAGCCTGTATGGGAGAAGAACTATAAGGCTGTCTATGGCGGAGACTGGATGAAGGACGGCAGAAGGTCTGATTCGTCAATATCAGCAACCGGCATTCAGTCGCAATCCCGTTATGATTTTGATTTGTTGTTGTCATTCCTGAAAACTGAGATGCCTGCTCTGGTTTTATCACGCCCTGAAGTTTTTTTAAACGCAAGGCAATATATCGACCAAAAGGATGAACGGGCGCAGGAAAACGCAAAGCTGGTTGAGATAAAGATAAACAGGCTGCTTGCCGATATGGACGGCATTGAAACTGAGATAAGGTGTTCCCTGAGCGATGGTCATTGCGCTTACGGCATTGTGAAGGTTCTGCCTAAATATAATATACAGGCTCATCCGATGGCTAACCAGCCTGTTCTAAATGAGATTACCGGCGAGCCTGTAGAAGATCCATCAGGCGGGAAGCAGTTATTGTATCCTGATGAAGAGCTTGTATCTACGCCTATGTATGAGATATGCAGGGTTGATCCGTTCAGGTTCATAGTTATAGGCAGGGCGCGTAACAACCAGTTCAAGATGTCCGCGTTAGGAGAGCGGATTGATAAGTCTCTTGAGGAAATCAAGGCTGAAGGTTTGTATGATGAGGAGATAATCACAAGGCTTGAGGAGAAGGTCAGGGAGAGAGACGGCAAGAAGAAGGACTGGGAGGTTGATTTGACATTATTCGAGATATACGACAGGGTGAATAATAAGGTGATTGTTATATGCGAGGAATGGCAGGATGATTTTATAAGGTATGACGATACGCCTCCTGGAATAGAGAAAGACCCTTATTGCGTCCTGAAGTTTACTGAAATTCCAGGTCAGTGGATACCCAAGCCGGAAGTCTCAAGCGGGATAGTCTTACAGGACGATTACAGGCAGGGAAGGGAATGGCAGAGGGAATGGGCCAAGAAGACAAAGCCTCAGTTAGGCATTAAGCCGGGCGTAGATGAAAAAGAGAGGGGAAAGATAGGGGATGGGGTATCGGACTGGGTAGAGTTGACAGGCGAAAACGATGTATTCCTTCTGAACAAGGACGCCATCAGCGCGAACCATTCTCTTTCCGAGCATATGTCCCTGTGTATAAAGGATTTTGACCAGGTGATGGGTCAGTCCTCTCAGGACAGAGGTCTTGTAGGCGAGGCGAGATTTGCAACGGAGGCAAACATAGCCGAGGTAAAGGGCAATATCAGAGGGCAAGATAAGATTAATCAGGTTAAGTTGTTCTTTAGTTTTATTATCGAGAAGCTGCTTATTCTTGTTCAGCACAACCCTGCCGAAGATGAAGAATTCAGGAATATGCTGATAAACACCGATGTTGACATAGAGATTGATATTGAGTCAAAGACGGCCAAGAACAAGGCGATTGAACGCAAACAGCTTGCGGAAGTCCTTGCTATTATCCTTCAGAACCCTGTTTTTATGCAATCACCCACGTTGCTTGACCAGATTTTCAGGGATTACGATATAAGGGAGAGGGATAAGATTATATCCGAGATTCAGCAGGCATCTCAGGCGCAGCGACAGGCCGCGCAGCCTATCGCTGAAAAGAAAGGGCTTAACTTGTCCCTGTCGCTGAAACATGAGTTGCTACCTGTTGAGGCGGTTGACAAGATTGTCGATATGATTATGCAGGAAGACATTCCGGTTGTTACACAGCCGCAGCAGCCACCGGTTAAAAACAAAAACCTACAGCAGCCTGACTTCAATGAATCAGTAGGCGCGGGGACTGAAGGCATGTCCCCCGGTTCGGAATTTGGAGGGCTTTCCTAATGCCCGCATATGCTTTTATCTGCGGATGCGGACATAAGGATGAGGCGTATTTCGGTATTAATGGGGATCATGCGCTGATTTGTGATAAGTGCGGAAAGGATATGAAAAAGGATTACAGGCAAATGATTCCGGCTTACCATGATACGCCGGTTGGCAGTGTTGATATAGACCTGTTAGGCCCTGACAAGCCTATCGTCTATCATACGCGGGGACAGTTAAGGAAGATTGCAAAGCAACATGGTTGTTCAGTTGACTTTACGGGTAGAGGCATCCGTTAAGCCTCAAAAAAACCGGCTGCCGTGCCGTTAGCGGAAAGGGGATAAGGAAATGTTGGAAGAGACTGAAGTTTTAGAACAGAAGGCAGAAACAGGCGAAAGCTCATCCGCATCTCAGGGTCAGACGCTGCATGAGATGGTGGTTGAGGAACAGGTCAAGTCGGACGAACCCGGACAGGAGGATAAGGGAACTGATAAGGGCAAGGCGAAGCATATGTCTGCTCAGGACAGGATACGGCAGCTTAACGAGCAGAAAAAAGCCGAGTCTCAAAAAAGAGAGGCTGCTGAAAGCAAGCTGACGGAGGCTGAAGGCGCTCAGAAGCTGCTGATGGACGAGCTATCAGCCATGAAGCAGGAGATTACCCGAATCGGGCAGATGGTTGCAACGGGCCGGATTACAAAGTCCGAGGGGAAAGACAGGGTTCAGCAGGCGAAGGACTCGCTTGACGACATCATGCGGGATGTGGAAGTTCCCGAAGAACTCGCGCCTTGGAAAACGGACATAGCCAAGATAGCTGACCAGATAATAAATAAAAAGATAGGTCAGTTCGAGGACAGGTTCAAGGCTATGGATGCCGAGCAGCGGCAGCGTGAAACCGATGATTTCAGGCAAATAAACCTGAAGAATTACAACGAAGCCGCCTCTGAATACCCTGACCTGTTTAATGAGTCTTCCGATGAAGGCGGGTTGCCTGAACTCAAGCCTGAGTATGACAAGAAAGCGCAGGAACTTGCGGCTGAATACAACGAGGAGTTCATCAATGAGGACGGAGAGAAGGCGTATTTTAACAGAGTGCTTTCGTCCAAATCAGGGCTTAGGATGCTGTTCTCCATGTTGGCGAGGGAAGCGACTGCCGATAAGAAAGCCGTTGACTCCGTGAAAAATATTCAGGAAAAGGTTAATCAGGCAAAGAAGATGCGGGTCGAATCGTCCGAGAGCGGAAAGGGTCTGCCTGCTAAAAAACAGTCTTTACAGGATATAGTTGAAAACACATTAAAGGAATTTCGTTAAGGAATTCCGTTAGGAGGTAGGAATATATGGCTACGGCAAGAGACACGGAAATCATAGCAAGCGTTTTGTCAAAGATTCTGAATGATGACGGCTATGCTTTCGACAATATCTTTACAAAAGTTCCTTTGGTTCACTACATGCTTGCAAAGGACAACAAGGATTCAAAGACGCTCGGAACGAACAACAGGGTAAGGAAGCTGGACGGCGGGCTGGACATCGAGATCCCGCTTGAATACGCGGTAGGGTCGTCTATGCAGTTTTTCGACAATCTCGATGTCATAACCTTTGCCCAGAAAGAGACGATGACCAATGCCAAATACGACTGGAAGCACGCCGCTCAAACGCTCCTTATGGATAATAAGGACATTTTGAAGTGTAAGGGCGAGTCAAGGAAAATAACCAACCTCGTAGGGTCTAAGCTCAGGAACATGAACAGGAGCATGGCTACAAGTATTAATACCGCGCTGCTTGCTATAACTCCGGGTTCAAAAGACTTCCACAGCATTCCTGAAATGGTTGCGAAAACACCCACAAGCGGGACGGTCGGAGGCATTAACAGGGCGACTGCTTCAAACTCATGGTGGAGGAATAAGATTAAATCCTCATCTGCAACAACCTATGAGCTTCTTATCAAAGACATAGATAATCTCCGTAATACAATAGCCTATAATATGGCCGGGGATGCGCCTGATTTGATGCTGACAGACCAGATAGTCTTTGAGTATATCATTGCCTATATGAGAGCGAAGGGGACTCACACATTCAATAACGAGGAGATGTCAAACGTTCTCGGCGTTGATGTGAAGAAGGCGCGGGGCATGGATTTAATCTGGGATACGGGCGTTCCGATTCTTGATGCGTCCAAGTCAACAATCTATCTTCTGAATACGGACTATTTACAGTTCTGTGTGCATGAAGACAGGCAGTTTGCGCTCGAAGGCCCTCAGAAGCTCATATTCGCGCAGGGACAGGATGCTACGGCATGGGTTGTCTTCCTTATGGGGAACATGACAACTTCCAACAGTTCTAAACAGGGCGTTATTTACAATATCGCTCAGAACATAGCAGCTTAAGGGAGGTGATATAAAATGGTATTAGCACATGGTTTAACGGTTGAAAGCTCTTCAGCCAAACATACGCTTGGGGCTGTCTATAGGGATGAATCCACCGGCAAGCTCTATGTATATGCGCAGGCGGGGAGCGCACTCAACAGCGGTGATTTCGTCTCTATCAATGTTTCAAACTCAGCGGCTTGTCTCATAGACTCAAGGCTTGTCAAGGCAAAGCATCATGCCAAAACCACGATGGACATGACATCGGCTTATTACGGCTGGTTTGAGCTTCTGAAGGAAAACGGCAAGCACTATATCTTTGAATCGTTCCTGAAAAGCCCGGTTGCGATTCAGAACGATGGAACAATAGCTTCCGGCGTGGATACGGAAGTAAACCTGCTTGATTTTGGCGGGGATGTTGTATTGGAAGCTATAAACATAGCGATTGCAACGATAATAGCTCCGGCCATGGCCGCCACAGGTATGGATATAGCCAGAGACCTTACGGACAACGACGGACTTGAATTGTCAGCGGGACTGCTTTCGAGCAATCCGCTTGCCTTTACCGTAGGGACTGACCCTGCATTCCACATGAAGGTAAAGGCCACGATAACCGATGTTTCAGGAACAGACGATTTAGTTATCGGGTTCAGGAAGCTGGAGGCTTATCAGGCGGCAGTGGACAACTATGATGAAATGTTCGCAATCAACATCAACGCGGGCAACATCATCAAGGAAGCAATCCTGAACAATGCAGCTACCGATTCCGATGATACCACCAACAACTGGGCTGACGGTGAAACCCATGTTATCGAGGTTTATGTATCGGCGGCGGGTGTCTGCACATTCAAGATCGACAGGGTTGCACCGATAAGCGCGGGGACTGCCTTTACCTTTGATATAGGTGAGGTGGTTATTCCGTTTATCTACTTCATTCATGCGACTGACGTGGCTGAGACCACAGTCATTCAGGCTCTTGAAGTGGGACACAACTAACTAAGCAAGGCGGGGCGGGGGCTGGTTTCCTCCTTCTACAGCCTTCCGCCCTTTCTTGACTGAGACCAGAGAGCGATGATAGTAAATGAGCTTATAAGCAAAACCCTGTCAGAGATGGGTGAGCCGGAGGACGGAACAGGCTTTTGGACAAGGACTGATGCCCTTGCCGCGCTTTCCTATATCCAGAGAGAGATTAACCTTGAATGTGAAAACCTTATGGTTACTTCAGCAGCTATAGACATACCAGTTTCCACTGAAGAAGTAGCTGTAAATCCAAGCGGAAATCTTATCAGGGTATTTTCAGCATACAGGGTCTATGGCGGAGAACAAAGGGAAATCGCGGTTTATGAGGAAGCACAGCTTATTAATTATGACCTTGCATGGAAAACAAGGACTGCTGAACTTATAAGAGGGATCGTAACCGATATTGCGGCGGAAGGATATGTAAGGCTGTATCCTATACCTGATAACGGCAACAATGACCTGATTGTAAGATACATCAAGGCTGCCGACGAGCTTTCAACCGAACTGACGGAAAGCGGGGATGCAGCCAACCAGCTTACGACATGGATTTTAAAGGGTATTTCAGCTTCCAACACCAACAACTATACCCTTTACTGGGATTTGACAAATTCTGTTTCGACAAGAACCGTTAAGCTATACAAGGCTGCGACTAAACTTGCCGCCGACCTTGTAGCTCAGGGATCAAGGACAGGGGACGGCTTGATAACGCTTTCAGAACAGAACAATTCAGGCATGACCGGAAGCGTGACTGTCACTTATTCAGTGGATGATACGGATGCGGCAAACACCCTTGTATTAAAAACGATGGAAACTCCAGCTATGGATGTGCCTGTCATAGAGCATGGCATAAAGGCTTTGCTGTATGGGATAGACAGGGACGGCAAAAACGAAGGGAAGGCGGCGTTCTACGGAAACCTTTATCAGTCCGGAACCGCTGCAATTAAAAAAAGAATGAGGATAAAGAGAAGCGGGACATACAGGACTCTTATTCAGAGAGATACCGTAAGTTATCTGAGAACAAGGCCGCTATATCCGTGGGAGGTGTAATAAAATGATAAGAAGGACAGTCTTGGTTTTTTTGTTAATCAGTCTTTTTGGCATTGCCATCTGTCAAGCGGCGGGCTTGCAGTATGAGACGATAACTGTTGCCAATACAGCAATAGGTTTTACCGCATCGAAGATCACAACGCCTGTTTCCGAAGCCGTATGCACATTGGAAACGGCACAGATAAGGTTCAGGGTGGACGGGACAGACCCGACAAGCTCGGAGGGGCATCTGCTTGAGACAGGGCAGAAATGGAGTTCCGTAAATGCCGTTGAGATAGGCAATTTCAGGGCTGTCAGGACAGGCGCAGTATCGGGGGTGTTGAGATGTTCATACAGATAATATTAACAATCCTGCTTTGTCTATTGCTGCCGTTTCAGGCGATGGCCTTTGACTTAGGCTATAACGGTCTGCCTACGTCCCTTACAGGCAACCAGACCATCAATGCCACTCTTGGTGCTGAGAAGGTTACAAACGGCTCTTTTGCCTCAGATACAGCATGGACAAAGGGAGCTAACTGGACTATATCGGGCGGGGTTGCATCCAAGAGTGCAGGGGCATCCAATAATTTATCTCAGAATATTATGGTAGCGGCGGGAGAGGTTTATAAGATTACCTATACTGTCAGCAGCTTATCGGGTGGTGGACTCACCATGTCTATCGGCGGGCAGCAGGGCAGATACATAACTGCTAATGGCACATATACGGAATATATAACAGCTGTTGGAACAGGAGACTTAACCTTTATTCCTTCAGCCGCAGCGGTAGTGGTTGGTCTTGGTGGTGTATCAGTTGTTCTGGTTACTAATGGGGACATGTCGGTGGCAATGGATATTACAAGCAAGGGGAAAACAGTAAGCAATAGTTACACGGTTAATATCCTTGACTTTGGTGGCGTGCCGGATGGGACGACTGATAATGCCTCCGCTTTGCAGAACGCTCTTAATGCTATTCAGAATACAGGCGGGACGGTGGTAATACCTGATGGGGTATGGAAATTCACATCTACTGTAACTATGACACAATCATCTAAGTCGAATACGATCCGGATAACAGGGACAGGCAACACAAGTATAGTAATGCAATTTCCCAGTGATTCCTCAACGAGTGGATGGAATTTTGTGAATGTATGGCAGTTAACTATTGAAAATATGTATTTTGATAGATGGGGCTATGTGGGTCACGGTTCATTATACAACTGGATTTATGTTTCAGGCACAGACACACATAGTGTAGTATTCAACAACATCGTTGCACGATCTGCGGCTCCACGGGGTTCAGTGTTAAGGATTAATGACGCTGCTAATGTGCATATAACACACTGCCAGTTTTTGGCAATATACGGTTATCCAAACTCTCCTGGTGTTATAGCATTATATAATACGAGATTAGTGTTAATTGATAATAATGTCTTTTACGACCTTTTTTATGATAGTAATGGAACACTCTTAAATGCACCTGGTAATGACTATCCACTATTCTGGGTAAATGTTGTGCAGGCTACAGCAGATTCCCAGAATACAATATTGGTAATTCGCAACAACCTATTTGATGAGCTTGTTGCAACGGCTCAGATTAATTTATCTCCTACTGTTGGGGTTATTGACTATGCACTGATTGAAAACAATTATTTCAATTACGCCAAAGATAAGAATAGCGTTGTCAGACCAAGCATATACGCTTATGGGACTGATAACCCATCAGTCAAGCGTTTAGAGGTTAAAGGTAACAAATGGGCTTGGAGTAACGCATCCAAACCTATTGATATTACTAAGACGACTTATGCGTTGATTGAGGGCAACGATATGCCCTCTCCTGGACTTGGAGTATTTGCAACAAATACTGTTACGAAACTGCATGTTGTTAATAATACTATCAACGGTGGTGTAACAAGCTCTGCACTTCAGACTATAGTTCAACCTTCAGCAACTATAGGTCTCGACTATTCAAGCGGCTCAACTGCTCCGACTGTTTCGATCTGCGGGACGACTCCTGCCGTTGCCACAGGGTCTAACGATTTTAAGGGCATTATAACTGTAGGGAGCGGGGTAACTACAGCCTGCACAGTTACTTTTGGGACAGCCAAAGTCAGTGAGCCTTCCTGTCTTATAACGCCTCATGCGAATGTAACTCCGTATTTTTCAGCCAAGTCAAATACCGCCTTTACTGTTACATTCTCTGCTGATATGGCAAGCACTAAGTTCAACTACGACTGTAACGGAATAAACGAATAATGAAAGACGACAGGTATTTACTGTTAATAGCAGGTGCGTGTTTTATGATAGCTACGATTATTATGGTTAATATAGCGTGGAGGTAGGAGATGGCGATTGATGAGCAGCAGTTTTTGTGCAATCAGAAGTTTGTAACTAACGATTTATGCCTTGAAAGGCATGACAAGATTGATAATTTAGAGAGCAAGATACTGCGGATTGAGGACAGGCATATGGAGCTTATCAGGGCTATCAACGGCAAATTTACTAAAATATGGATTGGCATAGTCAGCATTATGGCAAGCACTATAACCGTGCTGTTGACGATGCTTTTTAAATGATAGAGGGGAAGGGCATGTATATCAGTCAGAAGACACTTGACAGGATAAGGCTGAAATGGATGAAGGAGGGAAAACATTGCTGTTATCAGAAGGGTCATACTTGTATTGTGCTGGTGTCTGTGCCTGAGTGTAATGGCTGTATAACTGAGGAGATTAAAGACGAGATAGCAGGTATGACAGGAGATAAATGTATAAGATGAAATTCTGTCCTCTAACAAGAAAACTTTGTGATAAGTTGACAGTGGCAGGCACAACAAGGATATGCGAGGTCGATGAACTGCCGATTGACTATATGGAGGAGTGTCCGAAGAAATGAACGAGAATTTTGACAAGGCCTTTGATTTTGTGTTGCTATGGGAGGGTAATTATAGTAATGATGCTAATGACCCCGGAGGTGAGACAAAATACGGCATCAGTAAAAGGGCCTATCCAAATCTTGAGATTAAGGAGCTTACAGTAGCGGATGCGAAAGAAATTTACAAGACTGATTACTGGCAGAAATGCGGATGTGATAACCTTGAATATCCTATTGATATTATCGTATTTGATACGGCTGTCAATATGGGCGTAGGTAGGGCAAAGATAATATTGGAGAAATCAAGCGATTGGAAGGATTACCTCATGCACAGGATAGCTCATTATGCGGACATTAGCAGTAAGAATCCTATGTTTTTAAGGGGATGGATTAATAGAGTATATTCTCTTTACAAGAAGGTTATTGTATGAAGAACATCGTAACAGCCTTGACCCTGCTTGGCATAGCCTTTGGCGCATACTTCCATATTGATAACAGGTATGCGCTTGCAAAGGAATTGCAGCTTGTGGAAATGCGGCTTGACCAGAAGATAACAAACGATGAGATACTGGCTATTCAGAAAATCATCTATCAACTGGAAGACCAGTATCAGGACAAGCATATGCCTGAGAGCGTTAAGGACGACATCAGAGACCTTAAACAGTATCTTGAGCAGTTAAAAAGCAAGAAGAAAGGAGGCAGTTAGCAATGCCGGAAAGACAGGAAATCCACAAGGAAGTCCAAAGAGGCGGCGTTTCGGTTAGTCTGCCTGTCTTTCCAACAGACTATTATGAAAGGGGGTGGTTAAAAATGCCTTGTAAGAGTAAGAGTAAGGGTAAAGGTAGAAAGTAGTGAATATCATCACGGCAATTAAGCTGTGGGGCAATATCAAAGACCTTCAGGAGAAGGTAAGGGAGGTAGGCATGTTAGGTTTTTTAGAAGGTTACAAGACTTATCTAACCTTAATTGTGTTGATCGTCCATCAGGGAATGAAGCTGTTGAAGCTCGACCCTTTGCCGGATGAGCAGGTTTCAATAGCGTTTGATGTGCTGCTCGGTATAGTGGCAGGCATATTCAGGAAAGTTGCAAAACCTAAGACATAGAAAGGAGCGGGTCAGTAATGACCGAATGGGACAGCGATAAGCAGGATAGTATTAACGAGGGCTTAGGGAAGCAGCCAAAACGTATTTCGTTTATGGTGAATGTAACTAATATTTTTAACTGGATAAAAAGGAGAAGAAAGAAAGATGAGAAAGATGATAGTGATGCTAACAGGGGTGTTGATGACCCTCTTATTGAGCGCTGGCATTTCAACAATCGCAAACGCTGAGGAAGGGGTTGCATTTGCCGGGCTAAACCTACAGGGGGACACGCTGTTTTCCCTCTCCAGCAAGCAGTTGACGGTCGGGATAGGTATGGACATAGCGACAATTAAAGATGGACTGATAGCTCTCAGAGTTGAGGCGGCGGCAGGCATGGCGGGCGAGTCGGCTAAATACGGCGGCGGCTTAACGGTGAATCTGCCTAAGTTAGTCAACATGGCAGGAGGCACGTGGGCAGCTAAGATGTTCAATCCGTCTGTGGGTCTGATAGGCCTGTATGACTTCAGCGCCAATAAACTGGAGCCTGCGCTGATGATAACTATAATCAAGCTGGAGATGTGAAAACTGATGTATGGTTTTAACTATCACTTTGCCGACTCCGGCAAACCGATAAGGGGAGACAATGTCACAGGTTAAGGAGATATATGTTATTTAGATTTGATGAATTCCAGGGCATTAACAATGTAGGCGACAGCCGCCACCGTATAGTAGCGGAATTTTCTAAAGACGGCAAGTCCGTAATGCTTTCGGGAGACCTCAAATCATGTATCAATTTCAGGATAGGTATAGATAAGATTGCAAGCGTCAGAAACGGACAGACGACTAAACTGGCAGGCGCGGATATTCTGAGTTTATGGACTAACCGCGCCTGCAATCTCTGTCTGTTCACAGACGGAACAGTTTTGAAAAAACTCAATGCCGACTTCACCGCTACGACTCTTTATAGCGGGTTATCGGCTAAAAAAAGGATGATGTTTCAAGAGCATAATAACACGGTGTTCATGGGGAATACGGAACAGATGTTAAAGTATGTGAATGGCGCTGTCTCATCATGGGGCGACTCTTCTGACATGGCAAGCGAGTTTGAAACGCCTCAGAGAATTTACAGGACTCCCACCTTAAGCAATATTGTCTTGTCTTACAGGTCAAGGATGTATGTAGCAGAAGGCAGATATGCTTTTTATTCAGAACCGTTATTGCCTGAAAAGTTCAGGCGCAGCCAGTATTTGACGGCGGTGGAAGACATTACAGCCATGTCATGTGATTTCAATACGGTATATCTGCACGGCTTGAACACTACAACTGCTTTCAGGGGAACTGACCCTGATAATTTCGAGTTGATTGAGCCACAGGGGATAGGCGCTGTCAAGCATGGAGTTATTAAACCATCTGATTATCCGATACCTGTAATCTTATCTAAAAAAGGATGGGCTTATTGTGAAGAAGGCGCGGTTAAATATCTTAATAATGAGAATTTCAGGCTTGATTTGCCTGATACCACAGAGGCTTATTTAGGTTATGATCCTATTAACAGGGAGGTTTTATGCTCACTAAGAACATAGAAGAGGTTAATATTACGGAAGCCGTGTTAATGGCGGCGGCGGTAAGCGGGACAGAGGTTATTATTGACGGTGAGCGATATAAAGTGGAAATGTGTCTTGACGGTGAGATAACCCGTAAAGACGGGACAGTAGATAAAATATAGGAGGTAAGGAATGGCAACACTATACGCAACGAATGCAGGGCATCAGGATATTTTAAGCGTCTATTTTCAAGGGGGGACGGTCCCTTCAGCCTTTGCGATGAGGCTTGTTAATGATACGGTGGTGGGGACTGACAACTGGGCTGATATATCCGCGAATGAAATACCCTCCGCAAACGGATATGTTACGGGCGGAGTCACTATAAACAGGGACGCTACAGCCTCCGGCTGGCCGACACTTGCGCTTGACAGCAACGAAATGATGATAACTGGCAAAAAATGTTCATGGACGGCATCTGGAAACTGGGCAACGGCTGTTACTGCTGTAACTATTGTAGCCGATAAAGCGACAGACCAGCTTATATGTTATGCTAACATTACCGCGCAACAGCCGTTGACCGGTGAGGTGATAAGCTGGACGCCGAAATATAAACTGAAGAAAGTTTGTTAATAGGGAGGTAAGAAAAAATGGCTGATGTGTTTGTAACAGCGCAGACGAATGAAATCGCCCTTGTAGCGGCTACGACAAAGACGGTTTTGCAGATATTCCCTCCAGCCAATCGCAGGCTTAGGATTAGGAGTTGGGGGGTGTTCTTTGACGGGACTTCAGAGACAAACGAGCCTGTTCAGGTGGAATTATTAAGACAGACAACGGCAGGCACTATGTCAGCATTGACTTTGGTTGACAAACAGGATTCGGGGGAAGTTATACAGACAGCAGCAACACAAAACGCATCGGCAGAGCCTGCGGCTGATGCTATTCTCGATGTAGCCGAGGTTCATCCACAGACAGGATATGAGAAATTCTATCATCCCGGCGAAGAAGTCAAGGTGGCAGGAAGCTCACGTTTGGGGATTAGATGCACTGCTCCGGCAGGGGTTAATGTAAGGGCTAAAATGGAGTTCGAGGAATAACAGGGACATGATAGCTCCACAGCGCGTTGTAAAGCTGCAAAGACGCATACCGGAATATAGGACGGCACAGCCATTTATAGGCAGGATAACCAAACTTGGCGCGCCGTCCGCGTCCGGCTATTCCGCATCTACAGGCGAGATGGAAGAGGATTATGGAGACAAATTCAGCACCTCAACAGGACAAATGGATTTGGATTTGGAATTACTCATGTACGGAGACAGCGCATCAGACGGGTTTTTCAGTCTTGATTTTGATGCGCCGATGGAGGGTTTTTCCGTCTCGACAGGGGAGTTTACGGCTGAAACCCTTGCGGCGCTCATTAATTATGCCTGTTATGTTTTGAATATGGATACCAAGAGGGTTTATCAGTTCAATAATTATGCTTTTTATGGACTGGGGCGTTTTAATAATAAGCTGATAGGAGCTATAGGAAATAATATACTTGACCTTGAGTCATTGGCGACTCAGGACATAACAACGAATATCACGGCTTATTTCGAGGTTGAGACGGATTTTTCATTAGCCGAGAATAAAGCCATGCGGAACATCTACACGGAAGATGATCCTGTAGCTATTACCCTGACGGACGAAGCGGGGAACGTCATTGCCCTGAACATTACGCCTGATGAGTTTAGAAGTTTGCCGAGGGATGCCGTTTCAAAGGTTTTTACAATCAAGGTTCAAAACATATCGGGCGAACAGGTTACGGTCAGAAGGTTTTATGGAGAAATAGACATCCTGAACATTAAAGGAAGGAGGTAACTAATATGGCAACTTCTCTTAGTCCTTTAACCCCTGCATCCAGTGTCATACAGTCTCAATTCGTAAGGGAGATACAGTCTGGGAAGGAAGATATGGTGGCCGGAATTGAGAAGATGGAACTGCCGTATGAAACCGAACTTAAACGATACGTTGCAGTGGGCGATACTGACTTTAATGCTTGGCTGGACATTGTTAAAGATCTGCTTACTAATTTAAAAAACATAACTATCACTTATTCGACTTTTTTACTTAACCCGAACAATTATAATGATGCGTATGCCTCTTCTGAGTTGACATCGCTTGCTAATAATATACTTACCAATCTTGCGGCGGGCGGTTCAGGGCTGTCTTCCGCTGTAGAGGATGCCATTTACGAGAGGGCAAGGCAGAGGATACTTTATCAGAGCAACAGGCAGACCAGAAGGATAACAACGGAGATAGCCGCACGGCTTCCTTATGCGGGGGCTATAGCAGACCTTTTGCTTGAAGCCGATAGAGATGTGATTTTACAAACGAATGAAACTAACAGAGACATCCTCGTTAAGCAGGCGGAGCTTGCCTATCAGAATCAGAGGGACAAGATAAAGGAAGCTATTGCGCTTGAACAAGCTAAGATGGCTAATTTCGAGCAAAGGCGGGACAGGTCTTTAAGGGCATATGCCAAATATGACGAAAACACGGTGCTTGACCACTGGAAGTTTTTTGAATTTAACATGAACAGAGCGATTGAAATGGCAAGAATCGTAAGCACAGAGTTGTTAAGGCTGATTGCTCAGGGGGCTGACCAGTTGACATTCGAGAACTGGCTTGCCATGTCTAAACTTATGGCTGAGGGGCAGTTAAGAATTATGTCATCATTGACAAACCTTCTGCCTTCAGGCTCGGCTTTGGCTTAGGTATGGCTGGATTATTTGATTTTATAGCTCCGAGATATGCAGGATTGGCAAAATATATGATTATAAATAAGAAAAAGATGTCAGTAAATCCGACAACCGGCAATATTGTGATAAACCATAAAGGCAGGATCTTTGAGATAGTCAAGAGAGTTCCCGCAACAGGAGGCGGAGGCGGAGGCGGAGGCGGAGGCGGAGGCGGAGCTTAAAAATATAGAGGCAGGGAGGTATATATGGGCTTATTTAGCAGTTTAATGCAGAATCAGGGGGGCATACAGCCTCCAGTGATGAGGCAACCGCCTGAAGACATGAGAAACCAGATGTATAAAACACCTGGCGGCGGAGGCGGAGGCGGGGGGGGATATGCGGGAGAAGGCAAAAGTTTCTTGGATACGTTTTTAAGACTTGCGCTCGGCACAGGAGGGGGCGGGAGTTCACAGGAACAGGAACAGGAACAGGATGATTTTGAAATGACACAGGGAACGTTACCGACTGGATATTATGAAAGAGCGCCGGGAGGCTTACCCCAAATCCATGCAGGGAGGTATTAAAATGTCAATCGGCTTAGTTGACTGGTCAACTGCGGCGTTAAAGCGAAGGAAAAAAGCCTTAACCGGGGATAAAGGGGGCAAAGTCGGTGGCGCACCTACTTTAACAGATGCTATTTCAGGTATGAGTATGGGGGCAAGGAGACCAGGCGCGGCAACTGGAGGTGGAACCATGCCCACCGGAGGCGGAGGAGGCGGCAAGGCAGACGGTAATAAAGGTTGGCAACCGCCGGAGAAGAAGAAGAAGGGTGGGGGTGGAGGCGGTGGAGGTGGAGGAGGCAGTGCAAACACCAATATAGCGCTTCCTCTATATGCTTCCGGAGGGTCAGCAAAACTTCCGGCGCATTGGGGGGGTGAATATTTAGGCATATCAAGGAATGAAGGACAGCCTAAAGACCCGGTAGCAGGCATCAAAACTATGACAAATCCTCTTGCCGGAAGTATGCTGCCGGAGGGTGTCACTGCTAATTTAGGGGGGCCGACAGGAACACCGCCGCCTGAAGGACAAGTCGTTACAGGGTTAAACCCTGATGGGACATGGCAGACAAACCCGATGGATTTCTATCAATTATTCGATAATCCGGAGGCAGGGGGAGAAGAGGTGGAAGGGGGCGCAGAAGAAGAATGAAAATTAACAAAACATTGATCAGTGATAATACAACACCGCTTTCCCAGTCGCCATTTTTAGGTATGCTTGTAAACCAGCAAGAGCGGATGGCGGATAAGCAAGAGGAGATTAAAAAATACAAAGGGTTCAGATATGTTGTTCCTGACACTGAACACAAGGATAAATGGGGAATTGGAAAGGGAGGTGAATAATGTCCGTAGATTATAATGTCTTGGAAGAGAGCCTTAGAGATAAAGTCGCAAAGCAGATACCCCGCAGGTATGCTCGGTATCTGGATGAAAGAGAAAAGGGCAAGGGTAATTACAACAAAACTCCTGAATGGCTTACAGAAGAGCCTTTATCTGAAGCAGATTTTGGCAAGGCGGAACAGGCAGGACAGTCAAGACGGTTTCGTGAATCCGTAAGACCTGAGAGGGAAGCGGCTATGCAGGGGATAGGCGAGGCTGAGAGGGCTACGTCCCTGAAGGAACAAATGCTCAAAATGCAGGAACTCAAATCCCTGCAAAGGTTTCAGGAAATTCAAATGAAGAATGAAGGCAGGATGAAACAGGTAAGGGCAACGCCTAACTATCAGAATGCCGCATTAACAACCAGAAAAATCATTGAGTCGAACAACGGCGTTTACGACCCAAAGCGTGATCCCCATGATAACTGGAATATGTTTATAGCCTCAGTTCCAAAAGAACAAAGGGCAGGTTTGGCAGGACAGTTGCAAAACGAGATTAAACCCAAAAAAGAGGGGAAGCCGGAGTTAAAGCCGTTTCAGGCTTTGAAAATGGCGGATGCCATGCTTGAGGATATTGAGAAACTTTCCAACCCTGATTTTCTTGGCCAGCAGGATATCACTCCGGAAGCCGCTCAGAAAACAATAGCGCAGCATAAACAGAGAATAATGTATCTGACAAGGAACGGTCTTATCCCTGATGAGTATTCGGTAGCTTATGAAAATTTAGCAGGAGGAACAGACACGGGCGGGATGAGAAAGCAGCCTGAGCCGCCTGACAGAAACTTACAGTTACTGAAAAAGCCTGTAAGGAATGGGACTGCTCCTGATGGAAGAAGGGTTACACAGTTTTCAGATGGAAGTATAGATTATGCAGATTAATAATGCGACTGTCAAATGGGATGATGAGATAATAAGCCCTGACAGTATTCTAAGGCTAAAGCCTGATGCTGTCAATCCGGATGCTTTTGCTTTAGAAGGCATCAAATGGGATGATGACCCTGCGCCGCCTGAATCTATAGAGGATATTTCAAGTCGTATAGCTTCAGATAAGAGGTTTGGGAAGGTTTCTATCAATGAGATGACAGGCTCTACTCCTGAAGAATTATTCAAGAGATATCCTGCTGTTGAAAATGTCAAATGGGATGAAGAGGCAAATATCCCATTAAAAACTGAGGAACCCGCTGAAATGAGAGTTCAGATCCCGCAAGGCACTACTCAACCACAGATAACTAAAGAAGAAGAATCATGGCCTAAAGTAATCGGCAAGTCGGTAATGGGCGGGTTAGGTAGTGTAGGAACGGGATTAATGGGAACGGCTCAGGCTTTGTCGGAAACATCAGGGATCGGTAAAATCCCATATATAGATGAGTTATCTAAGGAGGTCAGTGATTTTTGGACTCCAAAGGTAGGAGAAAGCACGGCTAAAAAATATGCGGCTGCCATTGCTCAGGCAACCTCAACAAGTTTGCCTTTAATGCTGACAGGCCCGGCTGCCTTGCCTCTTTTTGGCATTACAAGCGGAGGGAATAAATACCAGCAGCTTAGAGCGCGTGATATTGACCCTGAGACAGCTTTTTTAGGGGCTGCTACAGTAGGCGCTTCTGAGGCATTGACAGAAATCCCGGTAATGAAAGCTGCTTTTAACCCCGCTACTAAAGCCATCCTTAAAAGAGCGCTAAGTGTCCTATGGAGAGAAATGCCGGGCGAGCAAGTTAATACTATCGTTGAAAGCATAGTTGACTTGCTGACCATCAAGCCAAAGATGACCTTTAAGGATTATTTAAAGGCTGCCTTTGATACTGCTGTCGTTACAGTAGGTCAGGCGGGACTTACAGGCGCAGTTATGCACCCTATTGTTAAGATAGAGCAAGCGCAACAGGCGCAGCAAAATATTGATAATGCGATCAATACAATGTCTCCTGAGATTAAAACCGTATATTTTTCAAGGACGGCGCAATATATTAGGAAGGGCATGGATAAAACAACAGCCGCTGAAGCTGCCTTCATGGATATTATGAAAACACAGCAGGGACAGATGGATGCGGTCAGGATAGATGCCGAAAGAAGAGCAGAGCAGGAGAGCGCAAGAATACAAGAAGAAGAACGATTAAGGGCAGAGGAACAGAAAAGAATAGAGGAACAGACAAAAGACTTACAGCAGGCAGAGGAAGAGGCCGTTGGTTTACCGGAGGCTATTGTATCGCCTGTTGAAGAAATCACTACTGAACAGCCGTTAGAAACATCACAGGAAGAGTTCAGTCAGGCAATGGCCTTAATGCAGAAATTCCCTGATATGTCATTGTCTGAAGCGTTAGACACCATGAGGGTATCTGAGGCTGCCATACAATCAAGGGAAGATGAGCAGGCGCAGGCAGAGGAAGCGGCAAGGCAGGCCAAAGAGCGCAGTGACTTAGAAGAAAGCGTTAGGCAACTGCAAGAGACATGGAAGCCATCTAAGGGGCCTGTATTCCCTCCACAGAAGGCGCAAACAGAGCAAAGAGAGCAGATAACTAAAACTCTTCCTGTCAAGCTCTCTGAGGCCGTGAACAAGCCGAATCAGCCTGATGTGCTAAAGCGCATGGGTATTACTGACGAGCAGGCGCAGATAGAGGCTAAGACTAAGGAAGCGCAGCAGCCGGCAAAACCTGAGACTCCGCCGATGGAAGATATGGTTGCAAAATCAAAAATCTTGGATGAAAATACTAATAGATTACTTGAGGAAGGTGGTTATCAAATAGCTGCAAGTCAACCACGAGGCAACGCCGGAGAAGCAATGCTTTATAAAAAAGGGTATAGGCCGTATTTATGGGATGAATTGACTAATGGCCTCAAACAGAGCACATTAGGCATTTGGGCTAAACAGCCGTCTGGATCAAAAGAGCAAATTATAGATAGGGCTGAGATACCTAAAATGCCTCCGGGCGAAGAGCCGCCACTTGCGCCGCCCTCAATGCCGTTTCCTCCCAAGCCTCCTTTCTCTCCGCCACCGGGAGGCAAGCTCGAGCCTGCTATATCCCTTGATACTATTAAAGCCAAAAAGCAGGCAGGAAAGCAGCTTAGTGAGGCTGAGATACACTTCTTAGATAAGCTGTCAGCAGAGCAAAAATCATCCGCTGAGGCCTCTGTAGAGACGCAGCAGAAGAAGATGGACGCTAACGGTATGACCATGCCTCTGGATAAGGTTGTGGATGATGATACGATATTCGGGGTAGCGCAGGATGTCGTTGCGGGCAGAGATGCGAAAGTTGCAAAGGCCTTTGAGCATTCGGGCAGGAAGGGGTTCAACGTCCCGGAAGTCATGCACAACGTCGAGCAGGCGGCGAATATGATCAGGGAGCAGGATCAGAAGTTTAACTCTTCCAAAGAGTTACAGCGCATGAAGGACGAAACACAGGCAGTCTATGACGCCAACCCTACAGACGATATATTAAAAAAGTTGTTTAGGCAAAACAGCCTTAGAGAGCTTGACAACCTGATAACGGAGGCTACGGCTAAAGAGGCGCAGGCAGAGGCTAAGGCAAGGGCTATAGAGGCAGAGGAAGCTAAGAGGCAGATGCTTATTGAGGAAAAGCCTAAAGAAGTGCAGCAGTCTGGATCAAAAGAGCAAATTATAGATAAGGCTGCCGGTGGTGAAGTTGGTTGGACTGCCACTTATAAATCAACAGACCTCGGGACTGAACGCCTTATAACGGTAAGGGATGCAAGTGGAAATATCATTGGTCAGAGAGACCCTTTTTATCCATCCGGGATACCGGTTAGTAAAAAAGCACAGGATTCAAAGATAAGAAAAACAATAAGGGATATTGTTTTAGAGTATCAACAAAAAGCGGTTGATAAGGTTATTCCTGCACAGAAAAAAACAAAAGCCGTTCAGCAGTTGCCTCTAACCTCTTCGGATATAACATTAAAAGAATATACCCTTAGAAGGGTGAATGAAAAAATTGATACCCTTTTAAAATATATGGATACGCCTTTGTCAACAGGCAGGACAGTTAAAGAAATTGAAATGGAAGAAGGTGGCGGAGCATTAACTACACTATTAGAAGGACTGCAAAGAAAGAAGGAAGATGTTGAAAAAGGCATCTTTAGCGAAAAAGATAAGTCATCACATAAAAGACATGTTGAATATTGGAAAGACATGTTTGCTGGTGAGGTTTATGAGACCACAAATGACAAGACAGGTGAGGCAGGGACAAATGCTGCTGATAAGGCATCCAAAGAAATTCTTGGCGGGGAAGGCGGTTATATTGCAGTCGGCAAAATAGCAGAGGGCATTTCTAAAATGAACCCGTTTGAAGCTGAAAGGCTTGAGGCCGCAGGTCTGCATGTTAAAGATGTCATTAAGTTCAGCAGTGGCGAGAAGGGGCTTTTCGGCAAGCTCTATTCCATTCCTTACTGGGTCGGTAATAAATGGCCTTCATTCGGCAAGGTTTTTAATGCAATACAGGAAACGCTGGATGAATCCAGCGAAATAATCTATTACGCTAAAAAAGCATTCGATAAAAAAACATATGACAGAATTAAACAAAGCGACAAGCTGGCGGAAATAGTTTATGAAGGGATGGAGAGGAACGCGGAAAGATATACACCTTCACTTGACGGGCTTGTAAGCGCGGGCATTATAACGGAAAGAGAGGCCGCGATTTATGAAATAATAGCCGAGAAAATGCCGATTGCCTCACGACAGACAGGCATGACAGTCAAGGAAATTGAATACATGGATAAGAATGTGTACGAAGGGCTTATACAAATAGCCACCGTTTTAGGCATTAATCATCACAGGGTTATCAACGCCGGACGTGGTCGTTTGGGCTTTTCACGCAGAAACAGGGCTGATATAACCACGCAGTATGCTACCGAGTTATCCGTTTTGGCGCATGAGATAGGACATCAACTCGATGAAAAGTTTAATTTATGGGATAAGATTGTTGACAGAGCGGAGGGAGTAGGGAAAAAAGGCAAGGTCACTGAGACGGCCACAAGGCAACTCAAGACCAGAATCAGGGAGGAATTAACAGCGCTTGCAGACCTGACATGGGAAGGATACGATCCTGACAAAGTAAGCGCACACCAAAAGGCTAAGGTCAGAAAAAAAGCCGAGAAGATGGCGCATATCCTTGAAGCATATATCCATGTTCCGGAAAGACTTAAGGAAGTCGCTCCCAGTGTATATGAGGCTTTTCAGAGGTTTGTGGAAGATACGCCGCAGCTTAAGTATCTGCCGAATATCAAACAGGGGTTATCCCTGATGAGTTTCGAACTTTACCGTTCAGGCCGTCCTTCTAAAATTTTAGGGGATATGGTCAAGAGTAAGGATCTTACTGAAAGTCAGGCCGTTAAGTTTGTAATGACGCTCGATAAGCTGTCGGATTGGAAGGAAACAAGGCAGGAACTTATTGACATGGGGATTCCTGATAATGAGGTAGTATCCAAGAGAGGCAGAGGTAAGAAGTGGAGCAAACAGGAGCTTAGAGGAAAGGGACTTTCAGAAGATGAAATAAACGCTTACAATGATATGTATGGGGCTGTTGAGGATTACGGCACTAAATATCAGATAGAAGCCAAAAAATGGAATTATGGATTTTTTAAAGAGGGGATGCCTGAGATAGAAAAAAAGCTTCTTGAGGTGCAGGTCAGAAATGCCATGAAACATTTTGGCGCTTATCTGCCCTTAATGCGTTTCGGCGATTATTTCGTTGCCTACAATAACCCTGAAGGGATTAGGGAAGTAACCTCTTTTGACAGCTTGACTGAAGCTTTGAAGTTTCGGAAATCATTAGGAGATGAGGCAAACCCTGAAATCATTGATATTAAGGATGAGAAAAAACGGAAGTCTTTATATCCGCATTTGTCTATCCATCAGCTTGATCAACTGCTCGAAGCGGCTGAGGTTTCTAAAAACGATGCTGAAATCAGGGAACTCAGAGAAACAATACTTGCAAGAATGGGGGATGTCAGAAGTATCAAAAGGCAATGGGTTCCGGGTTATCTGCGGACAGGCGATAACCTTGTCAGGACTGTTGAAAATTATATCGGTAATTCCATAAATCGCATGACTAAAGCTAAGTTTAATGCTCTTGCGTCTAAAGCCGTGCAGGATATAGATAATCCCGCGCTTAAAGAATATGCCCTTCGGTATCTCGATGCTTTCAATACCGCCGCCAATGATGCCATTGCATTCAAGGCTTTGCGTTCATTCGCTCAGGTATGGTATTTAGGGGGCAAATTTTCCTATGGGGTTTTGAATCTGTCATCACAGCTTACTACAACATGGCCGCGATTAGTTAAGGATACAGGCATATTTACGGCGGCGAAGCTGTGGCACGATGCAAGATTAAAGACAATGCAATACCATACCTATAGAATGGCATTGATGGCAGGCAAGGACTTCAGTGGGGGCCTTGACCCTGAACTGACCGGACTTCTCGATAAACTTGAGCGGCAAGATGTTATTCAGGGGACATTCACTAACGAATTGCTCGACTTGAGAAAAGGCATGGAAATGATGGAAGGCGGTAAATTAATAGGGCAGAAGGTTAAGGAGGTTGTCGGCATAATAGGGACAATGACGGAGAAAGACAACCGTATCCAAGCCGGCATAGCCGGATACCTTGCCGCCAAGCACAAGGGACTTGAACCGTTATCTGTAATGAAAGATTATGTCCGTGGGACGCAATGGCAATACGGCAGGCAGAATATCCCTGTTAAGATGAACGAGTTTGATAAGGTTGCAAGGGGCGGAGGGAAGACCGCATGGCTTTTTCAATCATGGGTGCATAATTATCTACAGATGCTTTCTTCTTACGGCAGGGGGGCCTTGCATGGACAGGAGAAGGCTGCCAATGCCAAAGCGTTGATAGCGTCTTTAGGGACGATGGGCGCATTGACGGGTATAAAGGGACTGCCTTTTGTCTCGCTTATGGCTGCCATATGGGTGCTTATCACGGGTGACGCGCCTGATGAGGAGTTCAGAAAAGCGTTAGGCCCTGAGAACAAGCGAATAGCCGATACCTTTCTTTACGGCCCGGCTTCCGTTATGACAGGCGTTGATATTTCGTCTCTTGCCGGGGTCGGCAGATTCCCAGGGCTTAATTATGAACGCCTTGCCAAAACAGGCGAGATTGACCCTGATACGGCCATAGGCGGATTGTGGGACAGGATGAGGAGAGGCAAGGAATTTAAAGACAGGCAGCAGTATGGAAAGATGCTGTCCGAGTTTGCGTCCGATGCTCTGAGAAACTATCTCAAAGGTTCTGAAATGGAAGAAGAAGGCATAGCAAAGACTATTAGAGGGGAGGCATTAACTCTTGGCGGTAAAACGCTTAAGGTGACGCCTGTTGAGGCCTCTATGCGTAAAATGGGGTTTCCGCCGTTGAAGGTCAGCCTGGCTTATGAGGAAATGGGACATGCAAAATTATTAAAAAGCCGGATAACCGATAGGCAGGACAGGTATTACGATATGCTTTCGGACGCTATTGCCAGAAATGACCGGCAAAGAGAAGACAAGATACGAGATGAAATACGCAAGTTTAACGCTTCAGCGCAAAGCTATGAGAGAATCGATATTGATCCTCAGACCTTGCATAACAGGGTGAGTGCTATTCGTAAGGGTAAAGATTATAAGACTTTTCCCAAAAGGATGAGACCTGAACTACACCGCAGGCAGGAACTATATGGAGAGACAGGAGGCTAACAATGGACTTTAAAGGTATGGTTGAAGATCAGAGTTTTAAGAAACATTTAGACCCTGAAAAGGAGGAACAATTTGAAGGTGAGGGCATTAAAGAAGCGATTGCGCCGTGGGAAGCGGCAATGGGAGTTAGAGCAGTCGGACAGTTAGGCAAAATCGCTACTGGTAAATTCTTAGAAAGATACGCTAAGAATAAGATAGCCAATATGTCCGCTAAAAGAATGGACTACTTAAAGAAGAAATCACAGTATGAACAGGAAGAGACGAGACAAGACTTCAAAAAAGCATTCGGCGAAAGAGGATATAAGATACAATATAAAGACGACAGGGACATCGATGTTGATTAGTTTTCTACCAGGACATAAACTCATTGAGATTCAAAACAACGAAGATTAATCCGGTTGGATATTTTTTTTGCACTGACCCCGCTTATTTTATTCTATCTCCCTTTGGTGAACTCTCTTGAAAGACGCAAAAGCCCTAAAAGCACGCTCACAAAAAATGGTTTGTGCTTTTCAGCCTTGCGTCTTTCAGGATTAAGCATCTCCCTTCGGAGCCACCCTCCATCAGACGGTTGTAGTCATGTAGCTTGCTACAACAATCCCTTGACTATAAGACGGTTAGCTACCCGCCAACATCACGCTCAAGGATAAGCCCACGTTGCCCTTTGATGCCACAGTAGGGATGCAAAATCCCCTATACGCTGCCGTCTGTGTACCGACCATATAGGGAATATAGGTAACAAAGGACTTGCGTTCCCATTGCATCAAGCAAAGTTTCCGTTCTTTTTTGTGGAATAAAAAACCCCGACCTTCTTTTGGAAGAATCGGGGTCTCTGAGAAATTTGGAGCAGAATAGGCCCATAACAGCCTCCCTTCCCTTACGGTTCAGGACTCCAAACTTTAATTCTGTTCTATTGTTATGTTTCATTCTGATTACTTTATATCATATCTCAAAAGGTCTGTCAAGGGGAAAATAATTACCGATAAAATCGGCAGACAGGCATAACTCTTGCAAGGCACATTTCATGCCTGAACAAGTAAAATAATCTATGAAATATAATTACAACCGTATAAAAAATATTGACTTGCGATGTGGTTTGGGATGTGTTATTTTTGAGGCATGGAAAAAATAAAATCGTGTGCAGAATGCACACATATGAAGGCAAGGTTTCCAGTGAAGAATGGCAGCATCCTATTTAAAAAAGGGATAGCCAGATGCACCAAGGGGAATCTCCTTGACTGGACAGGTAAGCACGATAAGGTCTATCGGCTTATATCGTATTATGCAACCAACATCGATTACCGTAGCTGGGTCGCGGCTGGAAACTGCATGGATTTTGACGAGGAGGATCGCAAATGATAAAAGAGGATGACGCAGAAGGATTTTATTGGGCCGCGAAGGCGGAGGCTGCTTCTGCGAGGGCCGCCGCGAAGGACGTAGTGGCGTGGGAGGAGGCCGTGGCCCGGGCCGAGGAGGCGGAATGGGCGGCGATAAGGGCCGCGGAGGCTGCTTCTGCGAGGGCCGCCGCGGCGGAGGAGGCTATTGACCTCTTACCACCAAAAATAGCGGCAGGGGCAGGGGCAGGCGCAGGCATGGCGGGCGAAGCCTACCGTGTCACGATTCTTTCAGCAATTCGCCGCATCCGAAAGATTGCTGGAAAAAAATATGAAGAAGAAAATGGCTCCCTGTGTGGAGGGGGCGATAAGGAGCTTGGAATAAAGGGACTCATCGACGTCCTTTATTCCATGCTATACCCGAAAAAAGAGGATTAGATGAGTAACAACTATTTTTATCGTGCAGTATTCACAAAATGCACATGTCCTATGTGTAGTGAGCCGCTATGCAAGGAGGAGGAAGGTTTGGAAGAAGAAGGCTGTGAGAGATCAAGCAAAGGAGAAGAGAATGAGAAATAGCCTGGTGCTGCCCTTGCCGCCGTCCCTCAATCATGCTTACATCACGCGCAGGGGTGGAGGGCAGCGGATAATGACAGATACCACAAGAAAATATAAATTAGATGTGTGGTCTCTTGTCAAGGCAGCAGGCATCAAAACACCATACAAGAAGTTGTCTCTAATCTCTTATATGTTCTTTTATCCTGATAATCGCAAAAGAGACAATGACAACGGCCTGAAAATATTAAGGGACGCACTGAAGGGGAGCCTGTTTGTTGACGACTGCTGGCAGGCGATAGAATGGGAGTATCTGAGCGGGCGCATTGATAGGGACAACCCGCGCGTAGAAATCGACTGGATAATAAAGGAGGTTAAAATGATTGAGGAAAGTAAATACTCATGCGGGAGCGGGACATCTGAAGAAAATATTATCACCGGCTTAGGTAACGTCCATATCCTGAAAGGGATAGACATAGCCGTAACGTATTTAAACTCCGTGCTGGCGGAACTGCCTGAACCTGTCAGGGAGTCAACCAGAAAAAAGGTAATCGATAGGATAGGGGTATGAGGTTTTATGCCTTGGTGAGGAATGTAAAATCTTGCGTGGTGAGAATAGCTCAATCAGAGTAAGGAGGTGTAAAATTGCACAAGGTTTATATTAAAGGTGTAAGAAGTCTTGAGGATAAGTTCGATAAAGAAAAGGCGGACTGGATCCCTCAAAAAGTTGCTACAATCCGCTTTGACGAAACACCGCTAACCGAGGCGGCGGCTTACGATAAAACATACGGGTATATTCTATCTGAGGCGGAATATACGCAATTAACAGAGGGGATGCAGGGAGGTTGGGTAATGCCTGAACATGTAAGACAGGCATTTATGACAGCTATTAATGTTATGAAGGATTTAATAACAAAATAAAGGAGGAATAATGTCAAGCGAGATGACGGTGTATGATGTGCAGGCTGATATGGTCGTAACAAGACCGCCTGACCAAGTGCTGGAAGAAGCAAAAAAGGCGGCCAGCGCATTGGCCGATGTCGTATCTAAAAAGAAAAAGCCGGTAATTATGAACGGAGAACAGTACCTTGAGTTCGAAGACTGGCAGACCGTAGGCCGGTTTTATGGGGTAACTACAAAAGTCATCAGTACAACGTTTATAGACTACGGTACAGTTCAGGGATTCGAGGCGAGGGCTGTAGCTTTACGCGCGGACGGCATGGAAATATCAGCCGCAGAATCGATGTGTTTGAATGACGAGAAAAACTGGAAGGATAAACCATTATTCCAGCTGCGGAGCATGGCGCAAACAAGGGCATGTGCCAAGTCCCTGCGTAATGTGCTGGCATGGGTGGTTGTCTTAGCCGGTTATAGGCCGACTCCAGCGGAAGAAATGCAAGGCGTGGTGCAGCAGAAGCCTAACATCCAGCCGCCACAGACCAAGGCGCTGGCAGAGACACCGGAAGGTGAGAGCCTATCTATTAAGGCCGTGATAGAGAAGACCTCGAAAAAAGAGGGGAAGACTGGAAATAAGGACTGGATTCTTTACGGTATACTGGCGGGTGGAATATGGTATAACGCCTTTGATAAAAAGCTGTTCGAGGCGGCGGTCAATAAAACAGGCAAGGAGGTGGAGCTTGTCTATCAGACAGGTAAGAAGGGGAATAACCTGTTAGAGATACGCTTTGAGGGTTGCACAGCATCGCCGCATACCTGTGACCTGTCCACATGGACAGAGGGTAAGGCGGCCTGTGCTGATGGGACTGCCTGCATGTTTGGTTTGGAGACGGTCTGATGTATTTAGATTTTGATGCCGAGAAGCACAGATATACACTGACGGACGGCATTACTGATGAGGCTCTGCCGTCCGTCACGCAAATACTATCAGCGGAGGGCTTTATTATATCACACAACAACAACTCTGACTGGCATATGGAGAAGGGCAGGTTTGTACACTCAATGATTGAATTACACCTCAAGGGTGTTTTGGATGAGGACACACTTGACCCCTTCTTAAGACCCTCCCTCGAGGCCTTCCGGCAGTTTCAGGTGGCGACAGGATTCAGTGTGCAGGGGTTCGAGACTCCTTTATATTATCCTCATCAGTATTATATGTATGCCGGTACACCGGATATGTGGGGGACACTGAATGGAGTACAAACGCTGGTAGATGTTAAAAGCGGGGGGCCTGCCAAATGGCATGTCTTACAGCTTGCGGCATATCACGAATTGTTAAGGATTAACGGACATGAGATTAAGCAGGCCGCTAATCTATACCTTAGCAATGACGGCAAGTATAGTCTGAGCAAGCCGCTATCAGCAAGGGAGCTTAGGATTTTTTTTCAGGTATTTTTATGTGCAGTAACAACCTATAAATGGAAGAAGGAGAACCTATGACAACAGTAGCGATAGAGACAGTCGAGATTGACCGAGGGATACTAACCCTGTCCGAACAGGCCACTGCCCTGATGATCAGAGACAATAATGATTATGTGCAGGCCGGGGAACTGCTTAAACTGCACAAGAGCATGGAAAAGCAGATAACTAATTATTTTCAGCCGCTTAAATCGGCGGCGCATAAATCGTGGAAAAACATATGTAATGCCGAGACTGTGGAGCTTGACAAATTAAGGCCTATTGAAACACACCTAAAGGCTGAAATAGGTCAGTACCAGGTCAAACAGGAACGCATCCGCAGTGAGGAGGAAGCCCGGCTGAGACAGGAGGCATTTAAGGCTGATGAGGAAAGACGTTTACAGGAGGCATTGCAAGCAGAGACTGAGGGCGATAAAGGGGCAGCAGAGGCAATACTTAATGAGCCGGTCTTTGTGCCGCCGCCTATCGTGCCTGTTAGCACGCCAAAAATATCCGGTATATCGGCGGCGACTGTATGGAAATGGGAACTGGAGGACATCAATAGAGTTCCGAGGGAATACCTTAAGTTGGATGAGGTAAAGATTAATGGCCTGGTAAGGGCGTTGAAATCGTCCTGCACGCTGCCGGGGATCCGGGTATATGAGGAAAAACAAATAAGAGCGGCCATCAGGGGGAGTCTGACATGATTGATATTAAGATATGGCAGGCAGTTGCGATTACAGTCTTTTTATGGATTGTGCCGTTTGCAGCGGGCTGGTTTATCGGCGTAGATTCAGGCTATGAGACTGCACAGAAGATAACGCTTTTACAGGTCGGCACAGAGTTGAAGGAGATGTCGGCGGAGCGGCGAAAGTTCAGGCTGAAATATATTGACGGCATTGTCTTTTACCCTCGCAAAGATGGCGGTCTAAATTATAATTATAGCCGTGAGTTTACCATCGCAGGCGCAGGCAGTGAGGGCGCTGTGAAGACATGGGAGGGCAAATCAAATGCTGACTGACATACTGACTATTCTACTTGCCCTGTCCGGCATAGGATCAATCCTGTTTCTGTTCATTCTGAAAGGTGGTGATAATAGGTGAGAGGGGTTGTAGCCAAAAGGTTAAGACGACAGGCTGAAAAGGCTACGGTAGGCAAGCCTGCAAAAAACCTGCTTATAGGTATCAGAAGGTTTTTAAAGAGAGACGATAAGGGAGAGGTTGAAAAGGATGCCGCAGGACAGCCTTTAACATATGACCTTGCGGGGACAGCGAGGCATAGGAAGGGCACGACAAGGAGAGTTTATCAAAACTTAAAAAGGGCATATAGGCAAGGAGAGGTTTTAACATGGTGAGAGCGCTTTGGCACTTACCTTCTCTAAAAACAAGGGAGACAAATGGCGGACAATAAGCAATGGTTTAAGGTCTGGACTTCCATGCTGACTGACCCTAATTTATCATCCCTGCATAATCAAACAGTTGGATGCTGGTTACGATTATGTGCCTTGACAGCACAACATGGAACTGATGGAAAACTTACCATTCCCCAGCATCAATTACTTGTAACGTTACATATTTCCACCGCACCACAAAATGAAATAGATCAGATATTAAATGAGCTTAAAACATTAAATATTTCGATGGATGAAGAAGTGCAAAAAGGATGCGTTACACTTGTAACGTTACAAATTGTCAACTGGGCAAAATATCAAGCATATTCAGAGAGTTTCGAGCGAGTAAGAAAGTTTAGAAAATTGGAAAAAGAGCGTTACACTTGTAACGTTGAGAAGAAGAGAAGAGAAGAGAAGAGAAGAGAAGAGAAAAGAAAAGAAGAGAATAAGAAGAGAAAAGAAAGTAAGAGAGAGGGAAGTCAAAGATTTTTACCTCCCACACTCGAGGAAATTAAGGCTTACTGCTTGGAGAGGAAAAACCAAGTAAACCCTGAAAAATGGCTAAGTCACTACCAGACTAAAGGTTGGATGGTAGGCAACACCAAAATGGTGGACTGGCGGGCGGGAGTCAGGACATGGGAAGAACCAAAACGTATATGGGAGGACTAATGGTGGAAAAAGATAATTTAAAAGAAATCTGGAAGCGGTTGATTAATTTTTATCAGCCTAAGCCTATCCCCTCGGATGAGTTTTATATCCAGTGGCGGTTACGGATGCAGGTATATGATCTGTCTGACGTGGAAGAGATGGCAGACCACATCGAGGAAAACAAAAGTCGTATGGGCCTGTTCCCGGCGCTATCAGAGTTTATGGCTATCGCAGACAGCATCCAGTCCAACCGCCTGGGTTATGAGGCGGCTGCTGCAAAAGAGGCGGAGAAGAAGCAGGCGGAAGCCTTCTGGCGGGAAGATGCTGAGGGGAACGATTACGGCAAGAAATGCCTGAAACTCATTAAATCCATGCTGGGGGGGACGATCACACGACAGGATTATATAAGCGAAATGCGGAATTTGGGGATGCGGCACGAGGCTGATGATTTAGAGTCATATTGCACGCGAAAGGAGGAGGTTTTATGAGGGGTTCCCTGGGACGGAAAAAGGATATAGGGAGGGCGAATGCAATACTAATCGCGGAATATGGTCGAAGACAATTCGCCAGCTTACCAGCAATGGGCAGGGCAAGCGCGTAGTGTCGCAGGTTGAATGTATTCAGGGCAGGACACTCCTAATAGGCCGCCCTACCCTGAAAGTCGAACCTGAGCGATTACAGGGCGATTTTGAGGCAAAGAGACATTTTCAGGGTTTCAGAGCGGAAAAACTCCCTGCAACGCTTAGCTAACCGGCGCAGGCTGCTTTATCGCCTGCGTCCGGTTGAGCGACGTGTTAGGGGTGTTTTTGAAAAGTCGGCGCTGGTGATACGGCGCAAAAAAGGAGAATGACATGCACGAACTACCAGACGGAAGCGGGTTCTTTGTTGGATCACTACCACTGCCGAAAGACCACTGGCTTTACGCGCCGAACGCAGAAGGATGGGACAGCGAACGCGATTGCTCGCCGGACACGCCGCTGCCGATTTTGGACGAAAGCCAGCGCGCAGCGGTAAAAATTGCGCTGCGGTGGGCAGTGAGGGGCGCAACGATGAACGGCACGGAACCGGACTTTGACCCGGATGCACTGGTGCTGAACGCGGCATATGCACTGTGCGGACCATGCGGGACGGCGACCCCTAACGACTGAGGTGTGCGGCCGGCGTAGCCAGTCCGCACGAGTAAATTATTATACGGCTATGTGAAGGAGGCATGATGCAAATTTTATGGATGATTGCTGGTGGAATCTTAGGCTGGACTTTGATTGAAGTCGTTGCGGCATTTACAAAGGTGCCAATGCCGCTGCCCTTTAATTTCGGACTCATGTTTGTTGGTGGATTGATTGGTTATTCTCTTGCCGGATAACATAACTTGAGATGAAAAAAACAGTATCGTTGTTTCAGCGTAACTATGATGGTGACAGGCTTGTGCGTGATGAGGTTGTACCGGGCGCGGAGTGGGTTGCAAACGGTGAAGGCGTGGCAACGCGCAAGCACGATGGCACTTGCTGTTTGGTGCGGGACGGTAAACTCTTTAAGCGGTATGACGCTAAAGCGGGAAAGCAGCCACCAGCGAACTTTGAGCCAGCGCAGGAAGCTGTTTATTATTGCGTAACATGCTTATGTGCGGTACAATATCCCTTCTTAATAGAAGGAGGAATCGAAGATGTCACACAAGAATGCGGAAGAGAAGCGTCTATATCGGAATGCGTACTACGCCAAACGCACACAAGACCCGGAATATCGCAAGAGCCTAAACAAGTCTCGGAACAGACATCGGATAGTTTGCGAACAATGCAAGACGGAGTTCATGGGCAGGAAGGGGAAGCGGTTCTGCGGAGTGAGTTGCGCAGTGAAATGGCAATGGTCGAACGGGGAGAAGCCTGGCGGCACACCATACTCGACGGGACGAGTCGTTCGACCGGGAAAGGCACCATCGGGTCAGAGGAAATCACTGGTGACGAAAGCCGGTTATGTGTTGGCGTGGGCACCAGATCATCCGAAAGCATCGTCAAACAAGGGATATATCCAAGAACACCGTATAGTTGTGGAGGCGTTTCTGGGGAGGGTGCTGGAGCAATGGGAACATGTTCACCACAAAAACGGAATCAAGGCGGACAACCGACTGGAGAATTTGGCAATAGTGACCCACGCGACGCATCGGGGTACGGTTATCTGTCCACACTGCCAGAAGGAATTCGAGATGCACTAATTGTTGGCCGCGCAAAATGTGGCGCATTACTCACTCACTGCATTCCTCCAGATAAAAACACTGGACACTGGCCGGGGTGGGTTCCGGTAGGAGACGGCCCGGATGATGTGCGCCACCGCGAGGCATGGGAACAGCTGCGCCAAGGCGATGAAGGAACCTACGAACTGTGTGGGCCGAAGGTTCAGGGCAACCCGGAGGGTTTTGATCGGCATGTACTGATAAAGCACGGTTGCGAAGTGCTGCACGATTGCCAGAGCACCTTTGACGCGCTGCGCGAGTATCTGAGCGATGGCGCGATAGAGGGTGTTGTTTGGCACCATCCAGACGGGCGCATGGTCAAGATTAAGGGAAAGGACTTCGGGATTAAGCGGAAGCCCGCTAACGACCAAGCTCAGCGACTGACCGCGAACAACCCAAAAGCATGAAATCGAAACGAGCATCCAAACGGAAACGCCCCGGCCAGTTCGCTGGAGCACATGGTTATGCCGTCACGCTCCACGGCTCTGTCTGGATGTTGGATGACCAAGCGTGTATCTCCGCCGCCCGTGCCGTTGCAGTGGATGCCATGCGCTCCATCGGAATCCATGAAGGCGACTGGCACACGCGGGACAAAATCATCATGGCCATCAGCGACCGGATTAACGGGATGCTCGACCATGTGCGGCATAACATTGAGTTAAGCGGTGCAGTGTAGCGAAGCGGAACGGAATCCGTTTTGAAC
>ERZ1292625.1078-Hain-H41-01um-R1-1078-length-35544-cov-8_pt1 | contig 35544 bp, 34 predicted proteins | sample MGYA00564400_ERZ1292625 | MGnify/ENA primary metagenome ERZ1292625 (study PRJEB36523, sample SAMEA6512639) | groundwater metagenome | collected 2019-01-08 | study: AquaDiva: Metagenomics assemblies of 32 groundwater samples
TGTTGACCTTGCTGACGGTGTTGGAAGAAACATTTACCACCCATACAGAGTTGGTGGCATTGTCGAAAGCGATAGCAACTGGACCGATGCCTACAGGATAATCAACTTTGTCCCCCGCCGCGGCGGAGGCGATTAATGGAACACTTGCGAAGAAGAGTACGACGAAAAATGCCGAGGTAACGAGGGTTCTCAATTTTTGTGTTGGTTTTGACATGGTTCTTTGAGGATACCGAACATCATAGACCAGACAACACTATTACGCTTCCTCTTCTTGATTCTCCCCTGGAAGTTCCTTTCTTCCGCCTCTTGCGCCGAAACCAGTTCCAGCAGGAATGAGGTGTCCGATGATAACATTCTCTTTAAGGCCACGGAGTGTATCAACGCCACCGTTAATCGCTGTATCGATGAGAACGCGTGTTGTGTTCTCGAAAGATGCGGCGGAGAGCCAGCTCTTTGTGGTAAGGGCAACAACTGAAATACCGAGAACAACAACTTCTCCTTTTGCTTTTTCTCCTCCTGCTTTTTCAATACGCTCATTTTCACCGGTAAGCTCTCCTTGTTCAACAACTTCTCCCATGTTGAACTTGGTGTCGCCGACATCCTTGATCTTCCTGCGCGAAAACATTTGACGAATAATCACCTCAATGTGCTTTCGTGAGATTGATGCACCCTGAAGTTCATAAATCTTAAGCACCTCGGTAATAATATAATTTTCTGCGGCATCTTTTCCGGCATACTGAAATACTTCTCCAATATCTGCCGAGCCGTCTGAAAGGTGCTGACCCTTTACTATTGTGTCGCCAACTTTTACAAACGGCGTACGCTTTGCCGATGTCTCGTACGGAATCACTTCTCCCTTTTTCTTGCCTTCGCCTTCCGAAGGAAGTATTTTGATAACAAGTTCCTTCTCGTCGCGGAGAACCTCGGTGACTACGCCGTTTGTGTGAGAAATAATCGCGAGACTCTTTGGCTCTCGTTTCTCAAAGATTTCTTCAACGCGCGGGAGACCCATGGTAATGTCACCGCCCGCAGATGCAATACCTCCGGAGTGGAACGTACGCATTGTGAGCTGTGTTCCCGGTTCACCAATAGCTTGCGCCGCGATGATACCCACTGCTTCACCAATCTCCACGAGTTCGTTTCTACCAATGTCGAGACCATAACACTTGCGACAAATGCCGTGCGAAGTCTTGCATGAAAGCGGCGAGCGAACCATCGCTTCTATAACACCTTTCGCTTCTGCGTTCTTTGCATCAAGTTTTGACATCAAATGTCCTTTCTTGAAAAGAACAGTGCCAGACTCGAGAGCTAAGTCGCGTATAAGTACGCGCCCTCTTAAGTTGCGAGAAAGCGGGATGTCGAAACCAACAAGGTTTTCTTTGCGAATAATCTTTCCTTCTTTGTCACCACAATCCTCTTCTGTAATGATAGCATCCTGAGCGACATCAACGATACGACGAGTAAGGTATCCTGCCTTTGCAGTCTGAAGAGCAGTGTCGGCAAGACCCTTGCGCGAACCGTGCGTCGTAATGAAATACTCTACCGGTGACAAACCCTCCTTACTTGAAGGAATAATTGGGAAGTCGATTGTGCGTCCTGCTGTGTTGATAATGAGACCTGTCATTCCTCCCATTTGGAGAATTTGCGCGTACGAACCGCGGGCGCCAGACTTCAACATGTCTTCGACGGAGCCATTTTTCTCGAGTGTGGATGGCATAAACTTTTCAATTTCAGCGCGCGCGCCTTGCCATACTTCGATAGTGCGACGATAGCGTTCCTCTTCCGAGAGCAACCCTTCGTTGAATTCAGAGCGAACTTCATCAGCCTCCACTCGAGCCTTTGCAATAATTCCTTTCTTCTCTACAGGAACATTAATCTCGTCAATGCCCCATGTGATACCTGACTTTGAAACATACTTGAAACCGAAGTCCTTGATCTTGTCGAGGATTGGCGGTGTCGCATCGATGCCGTAAATGCTGATAATCTCATCAATGATGTTTTCAAGTTCTTTCTTAGTGATTTCCTTGTTCACAAACACAAAATCTTTTGGAAGAACGCTGTTGAAAAGAAGACGCCCAACAGTAGTCTCGAATACTTTGCCTTCGTAGATTGCATACTTTGGCGAATCGGTGCCCATCACCTTTATCTTTGCGCGATAGCTCACAACATCAAAGTCGTGTGCAGTGATAGCGCTGTTTGGCGTGGGGAAAATTTTGCCTTCACCTTTTGCACCGTCGATAATCTTTGTCATCGAGTAACAACCGAGAGGAATGTCGAGCTTTGGGTTTACGATTGGGTCTCCGTTGCCCGGTCCGAGCAAGTTTTTATTTGCGGCCATGAGCTTCCCTGCTTCTTCTTGCGCGGCGCGAGAAAGCGGCACATGTACTGCCATTTGGTCTCCGTCGAAGTCCGCATTGAAAGCGGTACATACGAGTGGGTGCACTTGAATAGCATTACCTTCAATAAGAATCGGGTGGAACGCTTGAATACCAAGACGGTGAAGCGTCGGCGCGCGGTTCAAAAGAACATACTTGCCTTTGATTACTTCTTCGAGAATAGCCCACACTTCCGGCACACTCTCATCGATGAGTTTATTTGCCCCGCGAATATTGTACGCGAGTTCACGAGTGAGAATTTCCGAAACGATGAATGGGCGGAAGAGCTCGAGTGCCATATGTTTTGGTAAACCGCACTGGTCGAGGTGGAGCTTTGGACCAACCACAATAACCGAGCGACCAGAATAGTCCACACGCTTACCGAGGAGGTTTTGACGGAAGAGTCCCTGCTTGCCCTTCAGTGTGTCGGCGAGTGACTTCAAGGTGCGCTTCTGCGCTTGGTTCATCGCCACCGACTGCACGCGACGAATCGAGTTGTCAATAAGCGAGTCAACCGCTTCTTGAAGAATACGCTTTTCGTTACGTAGGATAACATCCGGCGCACCGATAGCTTGAAGCTTCTTCAAACGATTGTTACGGTTGATGACGCGACGATATAGGTCGTTTAGGTCTGATGTTGCATGGCGACCACCTTCTAGGGCAACCATTGGGCGAAGGGCGGGAGGAATAATCGGAATAACCGTAATGAACATCCACTCAGGACGAACACCGGAGTTTATCATCGATTTTACAATACCCAAACGCTTGTGAAGTTTCGCGCGTTCTACAGCTCCAGCTTTTTCTAGGTCAGCTAAAAGTTTCTCGCGGAATTTTACCATGTCAATCTTTTTGAAAATATTAAAGATTGCTTCTGCGCCGATGCCCGCTTCAAAAGCAGTGCCGTACTTGAGCGCAAATTTGTGGTAAATCATTTCACCGAGAACCTTGCCTTCAATGAGCGACTCAATTTCTTTCTTTGAAACAAGAAGGAGTTCTTTAAGCTTCTCTTTTCCTTTTTCGTCGGTAAGCGTCTTTAGTTTGGTTTTGTATTCATGGTCGAGCTCCTTCATTATTCTGTCGCGCTCGGCAATGTTCACACTCGTAATAATGTACCCAGCAAAATAAATAACTTTTTCAAGCTCGACAATAGGAAGATTGAGTAGAAGACCCATGCGTGAGGGAATGCTACGAAGGAACCAGATGTGCGCAACCGGGCTCGCAAGCTCGATATGGCCCATACGCTCTCTGCGTACGATAGAGCGAGTAACCTCGACTCCACATTTTTCACAAATAATATTCTTGTAACGAATACGCTTGTACTTTCCGCAGTAACATTCGTAATCCTTTTCAGGCCCGAAAATTCGCTCGTCAAAGAGGCCTCCTCGCTCACTTCTCTGTGTGCGGTAGTTGATAGTCTCTGGCTTGGTAACCTCTCCATACGACCACTCCTTGATTGCATCTGGGGATGCGAGCTTGAGAGCAATCGCTTCAAAATTCTGTTGTTCGCGTAATGTTTTCATGTTAGTTTTTCTTATTGAGCGAAGCGAGATTAGAAAATCTTACACCCGCAAAAATTTTTGCTTTGCAAAAACTTTAACGGGTAAGAAAATTATAATCGTTTCACTCTTTAATTTTGCTTAATTATTTATTCTCCCCCTTTTTCAAGAGTGTTATATCGAGTGAGAGCCCGCGTAGATAATTGAGAAGCACGTTGAACGATTCAGGAATGTTTGTATTGAGCACATCCTTGCCTTTCACGATAGAGTCAAATGCTTCCGAACGTCCCGTAATGTCGTCCGACTTCACTGTAAGCATCTCACGAAGCACATGCGACGCACCGTAACCTTCAAGCGCCCATACTTCCATTTCTCCAAAACGCTGTCCTCCTCCCTGCGCCTTTCCTCCGAGCGGCTGCTGGGTAATAAGAGAGTACGGCCCGATTGAACGCATGTGAATTTTGTCTTCAACCATGTGGTTCAGTTTCAAGATATACATATAGCCCACTGCGATATCCTGATCGAAACTGTCGCCTGTGCGTCCGTCAAAAAGTTTCATCTTTCCGTCCTCTCGATATCCTGCCTTTACAAGTTCGCCCTTAATCTCTTCTACTGTCGCACCCATAAATGGAGGCACGATTGCTTGATAGTTGAGAGTGTGAGCCGCGAGACCCAAATGAAGCTCAAGAATCTGCCCAAGGTTCATACGAGAAGGCACACCGAGTGGCGTCAAAACCACATCAATAGGAGTACCGTCTGCCATGTATGGCATGTCTTCCTCTGGAAGGATTACCGAGATAACACCTTTGTTACCGTGGCGTCCTGCGAGCTTGTCGCCGACAGAAATGTTACGCACCTGCGCGACTTCAATATGAATACGCTTGATGATACCGCTGTCGAGTGAGTCCCCTTTTTCGCGCGAGAATACTTTCACACCGATAATACGACCACGCTTGCCGTGGTCCATACGAAGCGAAGTGTCTTTTACATCGCGCGCCTTGTCGCCAAAAATAGAACGAAGAAGACGCTCTTCTGGAGTGAGCTCCGTCTCACCCTTTGGCGTAATCTTTCCAACCAAAATATCTCCGGGGTGCACTTCTGCGCCAATACGGATAATTCCGTCTTCGTCGAGGTCTTTCAATTTGAGCTCGCCTACATTTGGAATATCGTGAGTTGTTACTTCTGGCCCAAGCTTTGTGTCGCGAACATTCACGACGAACTCGTCCATGTGAATAGACGTGAACTTGCTGTTTTTTACGAGACGCTCCGAGAGGATGATTGCGTCTTCGTAGTTGGAACCTCCCCATGACATAAACGCCACGAGAGCATTTTGTCCGAGCGCGATCTGGCCGTCGTCTGATGACGAGGTGTCTGCGAGTGTCGTTCCTTTTTTTATTTTGTCGCCAACAGAAACAATAGGGCGCTGATGGAACGCGGTGAAACCGTTTGTACGAGAGAATGTTACGAGCTTAGAAATGTGCTCCTTCCCGTCTGCGCTTTTCAAAATAATCTTCTTTGAATCTGCGTGAGTGATTGTTCCATCTGTTTCCGCAATGATGAGTCGGCCAGTATCACGAGCGGCTGATGCTTCCATCCCTGTTGCAACGAGTGGAGCTTCGGGCACAACACAAGGGATAGCCTGCTTCTGCATGTTTGAACCCATGAGCGCGCGGTTCGCATTGTCGTGTTCCAAAAATGGAATCATCGATGTTGCGATAGAAAATGCTTGGTTCGCGGCGATGTCCATATAGTGCACATCTGCGCGGTCTACAAGCTCGGGGTCGCCGGCGCGGCGCACCTCCACTTTTTCTTCAACGATACTGTCGCCGTCCATCTTCAAAGATGCGTGCGCGATGTTGTACTGCTCTTCCTCGAGAGCATCCATGTAGACAATCTCTTTTGTAATCTTTCCGTTTTTTACTTTTGCGTATGGTGTTTCAATCATTCCGAAATCATTGATGCGCGCATAGCAAGAGAGGCGAAGAATAAGTCCGATGTTTGGACCTTCTGGTGTGTGAATGGGGCAAAGGCGTCCGTAGTGCGAAGTGTGCACGTCACGAACTTCAATACCTGCACGCTCGCGTGTAAGACCACCGGGCCCAAGAGCAGAAAAAGTACGGAGTGACTCGATTTCCGAGAGCACGTTGTACTGTGTCATAAACTGCGAGAGCTGGTTTGTCGCAAAAAATTCCTTCAGGCGCGCCTGGAGCGGACGAGGAGAAATGAACTGCACTGGCATTGTAGCGTCAGTATCAATAGTCGACATTCTGTCTTGAATGTTGCGCTTCATCTGTGTCATACCCACGCGAATTTTCTGCTGAAGCATTTCACCCACGGAGCGAATACGGCGAGAACCGAGGTGGTCGATGTCGTCTGGCATCGCGCGAGGGTCTGCATTCAATTTTACAATCTGACCAACGATTGTCGCAACATCACTTGCGTCAACAGTACGGCGCGCAATATCTGTCTTCTCGAGACCCTTTCCAAAACGTTTGTTAAACTTGAAGCGTCCAACTTCCGAGAGGTCGTACTTTTCTTTTGCAAAAATAGAGTTCACGAAACCGCGCGCATTTTCTGCTGTAGCTAGGTCGCCGTCGCGGAGCTTCTTGTGAATTTCAATATATGACTCGTCTGGAGTTTGCGCGGGGTCCTTTGCAAGAGTCGCTTCAATAAATTTCTTTGCGGCTTCATCTTTTGAAAACAACTTTAGAATAGCCTCGTTGGTCTCTACGCCAAGAGCGCGGAGAAGCACCGTGACTGGAAACTTGCGCTTCTTGTCGATGCGCACATACACTGCGCCGTCTGGGTCAGACTCTACTTCCACCCATGCGCCGCGACCGGGGATGATTTTTGCGCCGAAATAACGCTTGCCCTTTATCTCGTCCACGGTGAATGACACACCAAAAGAACGCGAAATCTGTGGCACAACCACGCGCTCAACCCCGTTCACGATAAATGTACCGTGCGAGGTCATCACAGGAAAATCCGCCATAAAAATTTCCTGCTCTTTTTCGCTCTTAAACGTTTTGTTTGTGAGCTTTACGCGCGCCTTTAGTGGCGCTTCGTACGAGAGCTTGTTTTCTTTTGCAAAATACTCGTCATACTTTGGCGCGGAAAGTTCAATGCCAATAAATTCGAGTGCAAACTTTTTTCCTGAATAGTCTTCTATTGGAGAAAATTCTTTAAATGCTTCTTTGAGTCCTACTTCGACAAGCCATTTGTATGACTTCAAGTGTGTCTCTACGAGATTCGGGAGTTCTATCTGTGGTTTCTTGTACCGCGCAAAAGTTTTCTGTGCTCGCATATGTGGTGATGTAACGCGTTATATTACAAAGTATCTTCCTCCCCCTGTGCCTAAATAGCAAAAATCAAAAAAGCCGGAATATCCACCTTTTTGTTAACCAAGGGTATAAAAGACACTTAATACCTTAATAAAATTGTAACCTTTTCCTATCGTACGGCGCCAAGTACGCAATCAAATTACCGTTAAAAAGAGTATACCAGATTAAATCCCCCTGTCAAATGCGGATTTAGGGCTTATTTTAATATCTTCAGACAATAAGCGCCTCACATATTTTATACTTGCTATGTCGATGCCTCACTAAACTTATTAAGATTCGTAATAAGCTGTATTAATTCCGCGTCCATCTCTGCTTGCGTAAATGAATCTACGACCATACGAGGAGTTATGGAGATCCCATATTCCTTCTGTAGAATATGGTTGAACATTGAGAACACTTCCTTGCCTGGAATAAGGCGCAACTTTCCACTCAATGTCTCCCACTCACCTTCAAACTTTTTTAGTCCTTCAGTGTCAATCGTTGAATCATCAAGGCCTGGGGAGGCGCGTTTAATGAAGCGCCTCCTGGCTGACAAATAGAGTGGTAATATATTTGTTCTAAAAGTATCAGCTACTTCATTTAATATCTCAGCGGCTGGTCGTATTGTAACTTCGTTTGCCACACTCAAACCCTGCTTCTTTCTAATCGCTATAATTACAGCCTTATCCAGAACCCCGGGGTGTAGTAAAAAATTTTCTATCTCCTTTCGCTTGTGAATTGTTACAAATTGACATGTACCACTCAGCTCACTCGTTATGGAGGCCACTTCTTCGTCGCTTCTGTAGTCTCTATCAAAAATAACACTCTTTAAAATTGGCACGCCTAAAGTTATCTCCATCCCCTTTGAAAAGTCCTTTACTTTCTGGGGATTAAAACCTTCAACTGGAATAACTGCAAAATCAGATCGATTTGCGACATTGTTCATTTTTAGTCTTCTTGCAAAAAAGGAGAGCAACTGAAAATCTTTTCCCTCGAGAAAAAGGACTCTGCGAGTTTTTGCGAGTTGTGTCAAAAATGGATTGGCATTTGATCCTAATAATTGATAGACAGCCTGTATGTCCTTTGGATTTGAAATTCTAGTAGCGCTCCGTCTATTCTTATGAATAGTAATTAGAGATTCTGGTTCAACCTCTGTAATTATTTCTATTGAGTGAGTAGCAATAATAACTTGCAGGTCTAGATCTCTAAGAATATTTACAAGTTGACGCTGAAGGTCAGAGTGAAGATAAATATCAGGTTCATCAATAACAAGCATGGAAGCTCCCCTTGCTTGTAATATAAAGGTTAGCATTTGGCACCACACTTGAAACCCAAACCCCGCCCAGTAAATTTCACGTGGAATCCTTTCCTCTGGACAAAACATTGCCAGTGTTTGACTGTCAGCACCTGATATCATCTCTGGTGGTTGTATGTCCATTCCAGGCCAGGTGTTTTTAATCATTTCTCGAAAATCCTCAAATCCCTCTGGGTAGTGATACCAGATGTTTCTGAAGTTTCTGGAGGCTCTATGTGTCAAGAGAGCCTTGCGGGCTGCTTCCCTTTTATAAATCCCTTCCTGGTGTTCAACGGGACCTAGAACAGGGATAAGTTTAATATCTATTGGAAAACTTCTCCTAAACGTAGTTGGTGAGTTCACTCCTACAACCCCATCGGGAACTAAAAAGCATACTCCTCTTGCGGGGAAAAAAAGAATTAGTCGATTGTCATTCTCCAAATGAAAGGTTATTTTTGCTGGTTGACTTTCGTCATAATTATAAAAAACATTTTCAAGAGAAACAGGAACTTCTTCCAAGTCTAAAAAATAACCCCATGTTTGCGCGCCATCCATATCAACCCGTTCTGCTTTTTTTGCGTTGGCTTTTCTAAGCCCCTCCGATAGTATTCTTAATGCACCCAGGATCGTCGACTTACCAGCATTATTTGGTCCAACCAAAACGTCAAAATCTGAAAGATTCACAGTGAAGTTTAGAAGGGCTTTATAGTGACTAAAATGGATTTTTTTAATACGCATAATGCTAATACTAGTAAGGCGCTGAAAATAGGAGCTACTGTTTACCTAAGGCAAGACTACACAAGAATAGATTTCCCTAGCTCCATCCCGTCATACGAGTATGCGCTTTTTATCCTTTTAAGTCTAATTCCAGCCTTCTCAAGGACGTCTTGCACAAATTCGTCTCTTTCAATTCTATCCCACCTTAAATGACTTGGGTCATCCAATTCAATGGCAAGATGTGGCGTATAACCTGCCTTATTAAATAAAACAAAATCTATCGTCTTTTTATCAATTTTGCTTCTATATGGCTTATAGGTGCTTGTAACTTCTACAATGCTAGAAAGCGGTACTTGTCTTCCAATGTAATATTTGTCTCCTACTATCTCTGATAAAACTTTATCAAAGTTGTATTCGGTTTTGGTCAACAAAAAACTTTTCTTTTTGTAAGGAAGATAAACTTCTTTTTCTTCTTCTTTCTCTTCAAAGTGAACTTCGGGGATAGGCTCGACCTCAAGTTTAATATCTGGTGAGACTCTCTTTTCTACACGTGTTCTATAAAACCAATCTCTTGCTAAAATAAATAATTTATAAAGTAATTTGAAAAATAACTGCATCAGTAAAATTGAAAGCTCAATGACCATCTCGAATAACATTTCGAGTGGACTTGGTTCGTAGTTTCGTCTTCTTCTGTAGTATCTTCTGCTCATATTATTTTGACTGTATACAATTTATTTACGGATAAGGCTCATCAACTATTTTACAATAAAACTTGAAATAGCTTTAATATCTTTTATAGTTAAACTTGCTTGAGCATTAAATGACCGAGGTACTGTTCTGTTTAAATCCAGCAATTGAATTGCATCCTTTTTGTCCAAATTAATTTTTTCAATAAGTTTACTTGTCTCTAGTCCTATAATTTCAACAATTTTTGAACGGTCACTGTTAGGAATAAAAAACAATGTGAAAGTTTGGGTGTTCGCTTCTGCGTTTTCCCCTAGAATAATTTCACTGTATCTTACCAAATCAAGCCAAATGCTCCTACCTTTTTTAAACTCAATATATAATGATTCTTCTTTCCAAAAGCAATCCCAATACCTAGTTGTTGTTTCCTCAAAACCATTTATAATTTTACATATATCACCATCATACCCACTATTTTTAGAAACAAAGCTCCCACTTAGTAATGCGATATGCTCCCTTAAAAGATTCTCCAATTTTGCAATTTTACTATTTCTTTCCATTATTGTTTCATTAGTTACTCAACAAATCCTTTGGGTCAACCCTGAGCGCCTTCGCAAGTTTCTCAATATTAATTAATGAAACATTTCTATTTCCACGTTCAACATCACTTATATAAGTTCTGTGTAGTTTAGTCATAAAAGCCAATCTTTCTTGTGAAAGACTGTTTTCGGTTCTTAATTTTTTTAAATTTTGGCCAAACTTTTTTATAATTGACATCTTGTTGTTTAACAACTAAATTATTTTTTAATTATCCCTCTGTGAATCTTTTATATCTACAGACTTTAAGTAACATTGCAAAAACACAAAAAACCGCCGTACGCGGTTTAGTATCTCTATATCCACTATATTAAAATCAAATTAATGCTGGTGTTCCGTATCCACACTCATTGCAGATATCGTGTTCAACCAAATTTGTACCATCTATATCAAATATTCTTGATACCAAATCAACTTCGCAATGAGGGCAAATTTCTCTTACTTCTGCTAATTCATAATCTATTGCTTCAAATTCTGAATATTGGTTTTCCTTATTGCGCAATGTAATAGCCATCTGTTTTTCTATTACATCTTGAGGCAAATTACTTTCAACTTTTGCGTTTATAATAACGTTGTAAATCATATATTTTTATTTAAAACCCATTGTGTTTGCCACTCTTATCTCTTTCAGAAATAATCCAAAGACTGTCAGTCCATATTTCTGAGTCCTTCCAATTATCTAAATTTAAATCGTTGAAAATTGGCATACTAGTTCAAAATCTCATTATTAGTATACCATTCATTCAATTTTTATTAAAAAATTCAGGAAACGGGGACAGCCACCATTCTTTTGGTAATTGTGTGTTCTAATACTTATAGGCCTTCACCGTCCCCGTTTTGCCATAATTATTTCTTTTTAGTTTTCTTCATATCTGCTTTAAATTCAGCTTGTGTATGAACTTTTCCACTCTTTAATGACTTTGCTTCTATTACCTTACCTTTCTTATTAAAAGCGAGTCTAACTCCAGATTTAGTAACTCCGTAATGTGTTGATTTTGGTAGTGGCATATGTGTATTATATCAGAAATAAGAAATGGAAATGGTGGAAATGGGGACAGTCACGATTGTTTGATAAATTTCGTGTTCTAATACAAATTACTATGCGTATCGATATCAATCAGAAGCACAGTTTCCTCATCGTATTGTTCGTAAACAAGACGATAATCTCCTGTGATGTTAATACTTCTACAAGGTTGCCTATCTCCCTGCAGGGCGTGGTTGTTAAGAATTGAAGAAAACGGGTCATTCATAAAAAGTTGCAATCTCTCAGCGAGTGCTCGCTTGACCTGAACAGGTAACTTAATCACTGCTTTCGAAAAATACTTCGCGCGAATAACAATCATAGTAATTTCAAATCAGCAATCAAATCATCAGCATTTGTGTAGCGCTTGGCCGTCTTCATTTCCTTGTGAGCTTCCTTGCTAATTGATTCCCATAGCGTAAGCTTTGCAATATTTGGAGTTGGCTCAACAGAAAGGCTTATCCTGCGGTCGCGTACGAACTGGCGGAGGTAAGCATTCATCACGGTGGTCAAAGGCACCCCAAGCTCCTTGGCAACGCGTGAGGCCTCATCTTTGAGCGTTTTGTCTGTCTTTAGTAGTATCGTTGTATTATTCATATACCAAAGTATATATAATGGTATCTTTTTGTCAAATGCTTACATCTACATAGGCCTCGCCTATGTAAATTACTTTATCTTTTCTTTTCTCCATTCCTCAATCTTTTTATGGTCGCCACCGAGGAGAATCTTTGGGACACGATATTTTTTGCCTTTCCAAGTGAGGACTTCGGGGCGTGTGTAGACTTCGGGCGATGCCGTGCGTTCCTCCTCCAGCGACTCATGCTTGCCGAGGACGCCTTCTATCTGCCTTGCACATGCGTCTACCACAACCATTGCTGGCACTTCCCCACCCGTGAGTACAAATGGCCCCACGGAAACCTCCTCGGCTTTAAAAATTTTCTTCACGCGCGCATCGATGCCTTCGTAACGCCCTGCGATGAGCACGATGTCCGTGTATTTAGTGACGAGCGATTTTGCGTAAATATTTGTAAATTGTTTTCCTGATGGCGAAAATAAAATGACTTTTACTTTTGTGTTTTTTTTCTTTGCGATACTCTTTGCAATCTTTTCCAAAGTGCGAAGAAGTGGCTCTGCGGTCATGACCATACCAGGGCCCCCAGCGTATGGCCTGTCATCTACCTTGCCCCATTTGTTGCCCGAGAGCATACGTGGGTCATAGTAAGAAATAGAAATGTGTTTGCTCTCCTGTGCGCGCCGAAGAATAGACGCCTCCATATATGGGCGCACGGCTTCAGGGAAAATAGTTACAATATGGAAACGAATCATAGTGGAATTAGCTAACAAGTCTGTGTAGAGAAGAAGATATGAGTGTTTGATACGGCATCCCCTCCTGAGCAGCTTTCCCTTTTAGCTTTAGTAAATCAACTTCTGAGATTCTTATAGATATGGTTTTGTTTTTTGCCAATGTTGCTTTGGCTATTTTTGAATACTGCGGAAGATTCCCTTTTTTAACAGAGACAAGCTTCCCCGCTTCCGCTGATTTCAAAATATCTTTTTCTTCTTTTGTAAGTTTAATGGTTTTTTTCATATTTTTATTTTAAATACTTCTTAGTAAGTTTTCTGCTTGGGATAATTGTTTTTAGAAAAATTTCTTCTTCATTTTCTACAAAAGGCACTAAATAAACATAATTCTCAATTTCCAAAACAAATATTTTTTGATGTGGATAATTTGTACTACTCAAAATATCCAGCACTTCCTTACTTTCAATTTTTACCAAACATAATTCAAAAGAAACCACTTTTTCTTTAATTAATTTCTTGTTCTTTTCAGGGCTCCAATTGAAATACTTCATATCTTTATGTTTATATACATTGTATATACAATCGTATTTGATGTCAAGCAGTAATAAAGCGTCATTTGCCTTTGGCAAATGACGCTTTATTACTGCTTATCTCTATTAGTTTTTCAAATCCTCAATCACCTCATCGACAGTCTTCGCCCCACTTGGTTTTTTCCCGCCTGCTGGCTCGCTAATCTTCAAATTCACACGCGCGTTGTTCTTCATTCCCACTACGCGGAGTAGCGTGCGGATTGCCTTTGCGGTGTTGCCGTCGCGACCGATGATTTTCCCCATATCCCCCTGATTTACATCGAGAGTAATGAGTACGCCCATCTCGTCCACAACGCGCGTTACTTTTACATCGCTCGGATGTTCTACGAGTGCCTTTACCACGTATTCAAGAAATGTTACATCTGGTTCCTGTGTTGTCATATGATCGTGTTATCTTATCGGTTAGCTACTAACATTTCAGCCTCGTTGGCTGGTCAAAATATAATACTATAAATGCAGTCACTATTCAAGAATCTAATTCTCGAATAAATTGCATTAGATTCGAGGCGCGGGAAAGCGAATGAGGAGACGTACGAACAGTACGGTGACGAGAGAGCAGGGCTCCGCAACGACGAAGATAGGGTAATTTATTCGAGAATTGCTTTTACTCGGCGAATTCCCGCGCTCGACGCTTCTTCTTTCACAATTTTAAAATGCCCCATATTTCCTGTCTGTTCCACATGTGGCCCCCCGCAAAGCTCGGCAGAATATGCTGTGCCGTCCTCGGCAACCACCGAGTACACATTTACCACATCAGGATACTTTTCCCAGAAACTTCCTTCCACGCCTTTCGCTTTCGCTTCCTCTTTTTTCATCTGCTCTATTTTTACCGTACACTTTTTACCAATCGCCTCGTTCACATACGCTTCCACTTTATCCAGAATTTCACGCTCTACTTTCTTCGGATAAGTAAAGTCAAACCGCGAACGCTCTTCTGTAATATTCGAGCCGGCTTGGTGTACATCATTTCCCAGAAACTTCCGAAGACCAGCAAGCATCAAATGTGTCGCCGTGTGAAGAGCAGTTGTTTTCTCGCTTGCATCCGCAAGCCCGCCCTTAAACTTTTGCTCTGCGCCCGCGCGCGAGATGGCTTGGTGTTTTTTAAATTCAATATCAAATTGCGCGCGATCGACAGAAACCCCCTGCTCTACTGCAATCTCCTCTGTCATTTCAATGGGGAAACCATACGTTGAAAAAAGTCTGAATGCATCCTCTCCGGAAACAGATTTACTTTCAAAGAGGCGTACGAGCTCTTTCATCCCGCGCTCAAGGGTTTTTCTAAATCTGTCTTCTTCTTCCCAGATCTCTTTCACTATTACGCCATTTTGATTTGCGACATTATCGTATACCTCCTTATACTTCTCGGCAATAATGGGCACGAGCTCGGCAAGCATGTTGTGCCCAATGCCGAGCATGTCCGCATAACGCACCGCACGGCGAAGAAGCCTGCGTAAAATATATCCTTGGTCCGTGTTTGAAGGACGCACGCCGTCGGCAATCATCATCACTGCCGTACGCACATGGTCGGCAACAATCCGCGCCGCACGAATATTCTTTGCGTCAGCAGGCTGACCTCCAGTCGCGAGATCTCCAATCTTTTGCATAATCGGTAGGAAAAGGTCTGTGTCGAACACATTATCTTTTCCCTGTATTGCCATGAGGATTCGCTCGAGACCCGAGCCAGTGTCCACATTTTTCATTGCGAGTTTACCAATCACTTTTCCATCTTTTTTCTCGTACTCCATGAACACATCATTCCATATCTCAACGATATCCTGCCTGTCGTCTGCAGTCATGTACTCGTCTTTCGTCATGTCACCCAAGCCTCTCTCGGTAACATCATAAAACATTTCTGTATCGGGACCGCACGGACCATTGTCGCCTGGGCTCCACCAGTTGGACTTTGCTGACATAAAATAAATGCGATTTTCGGGCATATATTTTTTCCAGATTTCAAACGCTTCATTGTCGCGCGGAGCATCATCATTGCCTTCAAAAACAGTCACGTATAAACGCGCGGGGTCAAGGCCGAGTCCTTCTTCTTTTGACGTCAAAAATTCAAAACTCCATTTTATGGCATCTTCTTTGAAATAATCCCCGAGAGACCAGTTGCCGAGCATTTCGAAAAAAGTATCGTGGGTCTTGTCTCCAACTTCCTCGATATCCTGCGTACGCACACACTTCTGGCTGTTCGCAAGGCGCACTCCGCTTGGATGCGACGCACCCATGAGGTACGGTGCGAGTGGCTGCATTCCTGCAGTATTAAAAAGCACCGACGGGTCGTTCTCGGGTACGAGCGGTGACGAAGGAATGATTGCGTGTCCGCGCTTTTCAAAAAAAGCGAGGAAGCGTTGTCTGATTTCTCTTGAATCCATCTTATATAAATACCATTTATTCGGACAAAAAGAAAATGCGCATTATCGCCCCTTCTTTTTGTGAGAAGCTAGGTCTTTTGCGATTACAAAAAATAAAACAAAAGTGATGGCGAGAATAATGTATTCCATATTAATCTTCCGGCGAAAAATGCGCGAACGATTTTATTTTATTTTCAATATACCAGAGAGATGTAAAAACAAAGAGTGCAAATATTGTAGTAATGACCGCCAACATAAAAAATCCATATCCGATTGCAATACCAACACCAGCAGAAACCCAAATCCCCGCCGCAGTCGTCACACCGCTTACTTTTTCACCCTTAAAAAAGATGAGTCCAGCGCCGATAAAACCGATTCCTTGAATAATCGCCGCGGTAATTCGCGCGGATGAATCCGTGAAGACTGTGGTGGTACTGCCATACCCACTAGATGAGAAAATACCAACAATCACAAAAAGTGCCGAACCCATAGTAACCAAACCGTATGTGCGCATCCCAGCAGTCTTGCCCGCAATCGCACGTTCAACGCCGAGCGACATACCGAGCAGAAGCGCCACAAAAAGCTTTAATACGATATCAATGTCCTGACTATTAAAAAGTGTTGTGATGTCCATAAGTTTATTGTACCAAATATCTTCTGCTTTTAAAACTCCTGACAAACCCTATCAACTTCATTCACGACATTTTTTATCTTCTCATCCGAAAAACCGATAGACTTCAGAGCTGTTGGGCTGTTTTTCAGCTCGCGACACATTACGATTCCCTGCTCAAGAAGGCTGTTTTTATCACGCGCGCTCAATGTCGAAAGGAAAGTGAGCGGATGCACCCCTGTCTCCAAAATCAGGTCCTGCAAATTCCCTTTTTCCGGATAATCCCAGCCGATAATGTTTAGACCGGCACAATTTGCGTAAGCAATAGCATCAAGCGTGAGCTTTGTGTTTGTGATGAGCCAGCCTTCGTGAACTTTTGGAGTTTTGGTTTCTTTGGCGTCATGCCCTTTTTGTAAATCGAGAAACCGCGCATGTACATAAAGCGCGACTTTCACGTCGGTCTTTATACCTTGCTGATTGTGAAATTTACACTCGACAAAAATATGGCGGTTGTCTTTTTCCATAAGCACATCTACTTCGTGCGCGACACAAAATCCGGGAAGGATTACTCCTGTTTGCGCCGTAAATCCTTTACCACGCAAAACCTCCGCAACAAATTTTTCAAAAGGAAAACCGCTCGGCCCGAGCTCTAGCACAGCTTTTCGAAGCGAATACCTCACAGCCACCGGATACTCATTTTTCTTGAGAATAGAATACGCGTGCTTGTAAATCTGTGAGGTTTTCATCCCGTCATGAAGCTCGGGGACAACGTGAGTAATAATTCGCTCAATGGTTTCATTGTCGGCACCTGAGCGCGTCAGCGAACGACGAAGCTTGGAAAGCGAAAAGCGTTCACGCTCGCCTGAGGTTTTTATGACCCACGCATCATTCTGCTCTTTATTCATCCCAGTAGAAGTTTTGTTCATGAAATATGATTAAAATATTACGTAGTCCATATTGTGTGTTTCCTAATCTCGTGAAGATAGTAGAGAAACTTCTAACGGGACACGTATTCCACACATTGTCGCACATGAGAGCAGAATTTGAAAGTTGGGATATAGAAATTAGCATAGGCTAAAAAACCAAACCCAGCAATAGTGCGCTATATAACTTGGTACAATATATTCTACGTTCACTCGGAAATGAAAACTTGCTAGTCTTCATTTCCTCGCTCACTTGAATATAGCGCACTATTGCTGGGTTTGGTTTTTGAGTCGTTCAATATTAAACATTCTGCCTTCAATATTCTACCCTTCTATTACCCCGCCCCCGAGGCACTCAAAGCCATCGTACAAAACTACCGACTGCCCTCTGTCAAAAACTGCGGGTTTATCAAGTTTCAAAGCAAAAGATGTTTGTTTTATGTCAGTAATTTTGCACTTGTACTGCTCACCGTGATACCGTACCTGTGCAGTATAGGCGCGAGATATGTCGGGTACAGTCCCTCTGCAAAAATTTACTTGCGAGATTTTTATATCCTGAGAGGCGCATTCAAGTGGCTTTTTCCCTTGATGCGCTACGATAATGGTGTTTGCTTCAAGGTCTTTTGCAATAATATAAAATGGCGCATCGTCCGTGCTCTTTATTGTAACCGTAAATCCATGTCGCTCACCTAAAGTATAAAAATATGCGCCACGATGTGTGCCGATAACCTCTCCTTTTTCATTCAACACATTTCCTTCTTTCTCCTCAATAAAATGCGCGAGAAAATCTTTCATATCAAGTTTGCCCACAAAACAAAGCCCTTGGCTGTCTTTTTTTTCAGCAACAGGTAACATGAACTTTTTTGCAAGTGCGCGGACTGCCGATTTTTTAAATCCTCCAATAGGAAATAATGTCTTTGAAAGTTGTTCTTGTCCAAGTGTCCACAAAAAATATGACTGGTCTTTCGCTCCGTCCACGCCTTTCTCTATTACATATGCGCCACTTTTTTTATCTTGCGAAACTTGCGCATAGTGCCCAGTCGCCACAAAGTCTGCACCCTCTTTCATTGCGCGCTTAAAAAACGCGCCAAACTTCACTTCGCGGTTGCACATTACATCGGGGTTGGGCGTACGGCCCTCTCTGTACTCACGGATCATATAATCGGCAACCCCTTCTTTATATTCCTTTTCAAAATCCCAAGTGAGAAGCGGAATGCCAAGCGTTCCTGCCACGCGCATTGCATCAAGTCTTTCCTCGCGCCACAAGCATGGCAAAAACTCTGGTTGCCATACTTTCATAAAAACACCAGTCACATCAAAGCCTGCTTTTTGTAGGAGTGCCGCGGAAACAGAGCTGTCTACTCCGCCCGACATACCAACGAACACTTTTCCTTTCGACTTTTTTTCTGCCATAAACAGAAACTACCATGTTTAGATGTTATCGTAAATACTTCTCTTTATTTGCTTTGTGTTCCTCAAATGTTTTTGCATAGTGTATTACCCCATTGTTGTCGGAAAGATAATACAGATATGGCGAAGCAACTGGATGAATAGCGGCACGAATAGCAACGATGCCCGGATTGCCAATAGGACCTGCTGGAAGTCCACGGTTTCGATAAGTATTGTATGCTGACTTCAGCTTCAAGTCTTCAGGGGTAAGCTCGCTAGATTTTTTACCCAAAAGATACATAAATGTCGCATCAACCTGAAGCGGCATTCCTTTTGAAATTCGTTTCCAGAGCACGCCAGAAACTAATGCCTTGTCCTCTTCTGTCGTCGCCTCTTTTTCGAGAATTGATGCCATGATTATGATATCACGCAAAGTATGCCCAGATGCTTCAATGGAGCCAGCCCATGGCTCTATTTTTTTATTAAAATTATCATTCATTATCATCTCGACCCCTTGAGCAACTACCCCGCTGGTGAAAAAATATGTATCAGGAAAAAGATATCCTTCTTTTGAACGCACAGACTCAATGAAAAAAGCGCTGTCAAATTTTGAAAGTTTCGGTGCGAGTAGGAGCGCTATGTCTTTGTTGGACATACCCTCGGGAATGGTTATGCGGACTGCAGAAATGCCTGAAATACCGCGCGCAATACGAAACGCCACGGCGCAAGAGGAAATCGGTTCCTTAAATAAATATTGCTCAGCAAGAATTGGTTTAGTTCCACCGACTATCTTTGCGCAAAACTCAAAAAGGTTTTGCGAACGAATGATATTTTCATTTTTTAGGAGGAGTGATACGCTCGCGAGAGAGGCGCCGGTTTTTACTGAAATAGTATTTCCTTTAGGAAAACTGAAAGGCGGTAATAAGAGAAAGGAAACAAATGCGGAAATGAAAATAATGGACAATACCGAGCCAAGAAGAATTTTTGACGGACGCCCTTCTATCCCAACAGATAAAAGGGACTTCGAAAATCGCCCGAGTTCTTCTTTTTCTTCTTGCCTTGCGCCTTGTGTTGGTATTTCCATATTTTTACCCACCTAACTTTTTGCAAAATAAGCAAAATAGTTATTTGATAATGTATTATATACTTTTTTGCTCCTATTCACTATATCATTGTTTGAAAAAAGTTTTGGCGGGCGAGTAGCTAAACGGGTAAGTTGATTGGCGCTTCTGACTTGCGAGAAGGAATACGCCCGAATGTCGGTGTCTGCGCCACTCCTCCGGGGAAGTGATAAATAGTCGCAAGCTCTTCTGTCGTAAGAACAAATGGTTTTAATTTTGTCGGTAAATGAAACCACGAACGTTGTTTGTAGGAATCAAACATTTTTATTTTTTTCCAAGCGAGCCTAGTCTTGTCGTAGTCTTGCCAAGGAAAATCCCAACCGAATGTTTGGTCAGAGCCCTTAAATGCATTTAGGTTGTTTGAAGTAAATGGACGGAATAGTCCACCGAGTGCTTTGATGTGGCTGTAATCTGCCTTTTCTCTCTTTGCCAAATAAACCGCGCGGATTCCGCAGTCAAATCCGAGCTTATTGATGTTACGTTCTATCGCGGCAATGACCTCACTTTCTCCTTTGGTCATCATCAGCATCTTGAATTGGTTGCCTTCGCCTGCCATCTCGTCGCGCTTGGTAAGTTTTGTAATCAACTCCTTTCCTTCATCTTTCCAGTCGCCCATCTTGCCCTTTTTGGCACCTGACTTTATTTTGTACCGCTTGCTTGCCGACTGTACGAGTATCTGAACCCAGACCTGCTCATCTTTTCCAATAGATCCTAAATATTCGATAATCGATGTGAGCGGATCAATCTTGAACTCTTCTTTCACACCTTCTTTGTCCAGCCCATAATCAACATATGTTTTAATCGGGTACGCATCTTCTTTTGTGAGAGTATATTCCGAGCTAATCATTTCCCATTCCCCCTCTTTGCCTCGGTAGTCCACATAGCGCGTATAGTCCGGCACTTCATGAATTTCTATGTCAGGATATTGCGCATAAAGCTGCGCTTCAACCACATTTTTATAAAATGCTCCTGTACGAATAAAAAATTTAACGTGTCCATCGATAGACACCATTTCCAAAGAGAACCAGTCTTTTATTTTTCCTTTCCAGTATTTATCCCACCATGTCATTTTACTAGATGACTGGTACAAAGCATTCAATACTATCTCCATCGCAAGCGGAGTTTTGTGAATCTCTCTTGGGAGCTTCACTTCAAGCAAAATCCAATTGATCCGTGACATATAACGCCCTTCCACAAAATGCATCCACTGATGGTGGAACAAATAGCCGAAAAAAAGCGGCCCCCAGTACGGAAACCATGCAAAGAAAATAACTAGAATTGAGGCTGTTTCCTGATAGAGTCCCGGAAAATTGAGAGACTGAAATAAACTCATATCTCATATCATACCATGACGGGTAGAATATGGAATACATAACTGGGTACAATATATTCAGCGCTCGTTCGGAAATTAAAACTTGCTAGTTTTAGTTTCTCTCACTCGCTTGAATATAGAATTTGGAATTTGGAATAAATACAGAAAAACCCGCCAATAGGCGGATTTTTCTGTATTCAATATTCTAAATTCGATATTCTATTGAATTACGCCAACGTGTACTTTCCTTCCTTGGTCTTTTTAAACATCTTCGTGTCCTGAAGATTCACAAACACCGTATTCTCTTTCACATGTCGCTCTTTAAGTACGAGGTCAATAATATCTTTTTTGGTAAGTGCACCCTCTTTTTTCAAAACTCTTGCGATTACATCCTTTACCACACCTTTTTCGTATCCCCATGTCGAAAGCGCGTAGAGACCGCGACCCACAAGCACGAAACGACTATCCTTGATGAGCTCATTGTGACATGTAGCGACGTGCGCTTTCTTTCCAAAAACTGATGTGATTGATTTTGCAACTTCAGTGAAGTGCATCGGGGAGCCTTGTTTACGAATAATCAAATATGCATAGTCTCGCATTCCGCGAGCGTTTACATTGTGTGATTCGGCCATTCCGTATTCACCAAGAGGGTTTTTTGCGATAGTTTTTGAGAGCGACAGCCAGCGCTTGGTGATCTCTTCATTTTTGTACTCCTCAGAAACATCTTTCAAGTGATTGAGGAACGCGCTAATAATCTCACTTTCCGGAACAAGGTCCTCATGAGAAAGAGTTTTGTAAAGCTCACGAATGGCATCATGCACTTTCATAGAAACTTTATCGTCAACAATCCATCGGTGCCTAAAATTCTCATCTTCTTTTTCACGTTTAAACTGATCGCCGAGTACGAGTAGGAAGAAAATATGATTTTGCGTACTTGCATCCTTTGAAACATGCATGAGAAAATCTTCTTCACATACCACGCCACCCATAGATACAACAAGTTTATTCAACTCTTCAAATACGGCATTTTCTTTTTTAAACACATCGGCTTTTTTTATAGCGCCTAATGCAAAGTTTTCAATCTGGCGCACGCGCTCGCGAGTGATGCCATATGTCTTTCCGATACCTTCCAGTGTCATACGGTCTACATTTTCACCAAGTCCGTAACGCTTTGTCATAACATCAAGCGCACGCGGAGAGAGCGCAGAAAGGAGGCGCTTCACAACTTGTTTTGGTTTAAATGTAATGGCTGGCATATGGTAGTAAAATGCTTAAATATCGTATTGATTAATTATCATGTCCCACAAAGTATCTACTTTTTATCATTAAATGAATAAGAAGTCAAGGTTTTTCCATTCATCTCGATGTTTTCCAAAAAAACCAGTATTTACAAGGCTCTAATCCCCCACCACTATATTAAGAAGCTTACCTTTTACCATAATAATCTTTTTAATAACCTTCCCATCCACCCATTTTGCAATATCTTGGCGAGCAAGAGCGAGACCCTTTATTGTGTCTTCGTCAATATCCGCCCCAACTACTATCGTGCCACGAAGCTTGCCTCCAACCTGAATGGCGATGGTGATTTCACTTTGTACAAACTTTGGTGGATTAAATACCGGAAAAGAAGCGAGGTGAATAGATTTTGTGTTCCCAATATCATGCCAAAGCTCCTCAGTGATGTGCGGCGCAAATGGCGCAAGGAGGAGGAGCAAAGTTTCATAAGCGTTCTTTGAAATCGCTTCAAGTTTTTCCATTTCATTTACTAAAATCATCATTGCCGAAATAGCGGTATTGAAACCAAACGCTTCAATGTCATCGCCAACTTTTTTTATTGTCTTATGAATTATTGCTTCTGTGTTAGGTTCATTCGTTACTGCTGTAATTTTTTCTCGAAGTCGCCACACGCGCAGAAGAAAACGCTGCGGACCGGTAATCCCATCCGGACTCCATGAGACCGACTGCCCGAAAGGGCCCATAAACATTTCATAAATGCGAAGAGTGTCCGCACCATATTTATGCACAATGTCATCGGGGTTAACCACATTCCCCCAGCGTTTGCTCATTTTGCGTCCATCCTCTGCCATAATAAGACCAACATTATGAAGACGACTAAACGGCTCATCGTAGTTTGTCACACTAATATCAAACAAAAACTTGTGATAAAAACGAGCGTAAATAAGATGACGTGTCGCATGCTCGGCGCCGCCGACATACATATCAACCGGCGACCAATATTTTTCTTTTTCCCTATCAACAAGAGTACGCTGGTTATTCGGATCAATAAATCGCAAATAGTACCACGACGAACCAGCCCACTGAGGCATTGTGTTGGTTTCTCGCTTGCCCATACCACCGCATTTGGGGCACGGCACATTCACCCACTCTAAAATATCTGCAAGTGGCGACTCGCCCGTGCCTGTCGGTTCGTACGACTCCACTTCCGGAAGCGTCACTGGCAAATCCTTTTCAGGAACGGCAACGACTCCACACTTTTCACAATGAATGAGCGGAATTGGCTCTCCCCAGTACCTCTGACGCGAGAACACCCAGTCCTTTAAGCGATACTTGGTGACCCAGCGACCTTTTACAAAATCAGTTATTTTCTTTTTAGCAACTTCGTTTGAGAGACCGTCGAATTTGTTCGAGTTTAAGATTTTTCCAACTCCAACATAAGCTTCCTGTGATACATCTCCACCTTGCACAACCGGAATAATCGGCAAATTATACTTCTTCGCAAATTCAAAATCGCGATCATCATGCGCCGGCACCGCCATCACTGCGCCAGTGCCGTAGTTCCATAAAACATAATCTGCAACATAGAGAGGAATCTCTTCATTGTTTGCTGGGTTGATAACACTTATCCCTTCGATTTTTACTCCCGTCTTCTCTCGGCCTTCTGCGGTGCGTTCTATTTCAGTACGTGCTTTGGTCTCATTGCGATACTTCTCTACATCACCACAGTTTGTTATTGAATCCTTCAATTCACCTATGAATGGGTGCTCTGGAGCAAGCACACAATATGTTGCGCCAAAAAGTGTGTCGGGGCGCGTGGTAAACACCGTGATTATTTTTTCACTACCACTAATTTTAAAATCAATTTCCGCGCCTTCGCTTCGGCCTATCCAATTTTTCTGAGACTCTTTGATAGAAGTCGGCCAATCAAGCTCATTAAGACCGGCAAGCATCCGGTCTGCATACTTTGTAATGCGGAGCACCCACTGGCGCATTGGTTTTTTCTCGACGGGGGTACCACAGCGTTCGCACGCACCATCTTCAAGGTCTTCATTTGCAAGACCCGTCTTGCACGATGGGCACCAGTTGATAGGCTCATAGGATTCATACGCAAGACCTTTTTCAAACATCTTAAGAAAAATCCACTGCGTCCATTTATAAAAAGCTGGATCGGTTGTGTTCACCTCGCGCGACCAGTCATAGTCAAAACCAATATCAGAAAGTTGTTCTTTGTATCGTGCAACATTTTTTTCGACAGCAATACGCGGATGCACTTTATTTTTTATCGCGTACTGCTCGGCAGGAAGACCGAAGGCGTCCCACCCCATCGGATGAAGCACGTTGAATCCCTGCATCCGTTTCATACGCGAATATATATCCGTGGCAATATATCCTTTTATATGCCCTACATGGAGCCCGTCCCCTGACGGATATGGAAACATATCAAGAACGTATTTTTTAGGCTTCCCTGTATCCCCTTGATTTTCTTTTGCTTGATACATTCCCGCCGCCTCCCACGCGGCTTGCCACTTTTTTTCTATTGCCTTATGGTCATACTTTTCAGCCATAGATATTCTAGTGTTCCATCGCACGAACAGGTTTTGCTGTCATGTCAAATGGCGGATAAAGCTCCGGGTCTATAGTGCGGTCAAAACATTTCCTTCCGACACCGTGTTGCCAATTTTCATCGATACCATTTTTGTATTGGTAAGAATACATTGGGCTAGGAGCTTCATTCCAGCCTGCGCCGGTTGGTGTTTCTTTGCTGAATATCGCGCAGAGCTGAAATGAAAGTTTTCCGGAAACAACATACTCATACTCCGCTTTGTTTTTGGGATCTACGGGGACCATAAAACCACTTAATGGGTCTTTTATGTCCTCAAGTGTTTTTGGAAGTTTTTGTTTTGCTTGCCAATAAGGAATTATTTGATATTGAATAGTCTGCAAATGAGATACCCTCTCAGCATCAAATCGTTTCTCTTTTTGCGTGTATGGTGAGCCCATCACAAAAAATCCGAAACCAAAAGAAAGCAAAATAACCGCGAGCGACCCGTACGCATACCATGTACGCACACGGACACCATCATCCTCTTGTTTACGGCGAAGGTCGTAAAGATAGTAGCCAGCGACAGCGCCAATAACTAAGATTATAAATACTACCTTCAGCGCAAAAGAAGCAGTAATTTCTTCACCGGAGAAAAAGCTGTTGAGAAGTACAATGAGGTCAATCGCAACAACAACGATAGCAACAAAGAGCGTACAATAGGTAATCGCCTTGCGGGCCCATCCGTTACGCTTCTCTGGGGACATAAACTCTTCTTTTGAAAGCGCGCGAGTAAAAAGAACGCAAAGCGGAAAAGAAACAAGGAGCATAGCCATTGCAAGACTTACACCACCGGCATATGGGTCAGTATAACCAAACTCTTTTGGGAAAACTTGGTTAATAATACTAAAAATGAGACTTAGAATACTTATGACGCTTATATATAACGACACGAGAACACCTAAATGGACAAAGAAGTCTTTTGGCGTTGTAGGGCCAGCAGGGCCTCGGCTTGGCCGTGAACTATTTTGTGTTTCCATTTTTTGATTATACATCACAAAAATAACCCACGCAAGCACCTTAAAAAACTTCCACAGCACTAACATATTGTGATAGAATAGATAACATGGAATCGCGAAAAAAGAAGCTTCTCCTTGTTGATGACAATGAGGTTGTGCGCATGATGTTTACAAATATCTTTTGGTTGCACGGGCTTGATGACAAATACGACCTTACTACGGTCGATAACACAGAAGAAGCTATGGTGTTCGTCGAGAATCCGGCTACACGACCCGATGTTATTTTCATGGGGCTTGTAATGCCATTTGAAAAAAATGGGAAAATTGAAACGAGCGCAGAGGCTGGATTCTCAATGCTCAAGCGCATCAAAAGCGACCCTCAAACAAAATCAATTCGTGTTATTATTTTTTCAAGTTACAACGAAAAAGAATATGGCGCGCAAGCGCTCCAGCTCGGCGCGGAAATGTATCTCAAAAAAGATGAGAATATGCCCCAAGACATACTAAAAATAATTAGCTCTTTAGACACGGGCGCTATCCCAAAATAAACCACAATGAATACACCACTCGTAAAACTTGAGGGTATAAACTTTTACTACAACCGTGGCAAACCATCGGAGGCGCACGCATTGAAAGATGTAGACCTTGAAATAGAAAAGGGTGGCTATGCGGCGTTCTTTGGTCCATCGGGTTGCGGAAAAACAACGCTTATATATTTGATTGGTGGAATCGAAACAGAAAACACCGAAACGGGACATGTCCTCATTAACGGTCGTGACCTCCGAGGTCTTTCAAAAAAAGAGCTTGCTGTTTATCGTCAAATTGGTGTGGGTATTATATTCCAACAGTTCAACCTTCTGCCATCACTTACGGTTCTCGATAATGTTGCGCTACCTATGGCGTTTCTTGGTATCAATATTGACCGTCGCAGAAAAGAAGCGATGAAACTGCTCGATCGTTTTGGTATGACGAAGTATGCCGAGCGCTTTCCATCTGACCTCTCAGGTGGACAACAACAACGCGTAAGTATTGCTCGCGCGCTCTCCAACAACCCTCCGCTCATCATCGCCGATGAACCACTTGGAAACCTCGACTCAGAGAATGCAAACAAGGCGCTTGAGTTTTTGAAAGAGCTCAACGAAAAAGACGGGCGCACTATTATTATGGTTACCCATGAGTCATGGAGCCTCCGCGATGCAAAAACAATTTTCTACCTTAAAGACGGCGAGATACTCAGAAAAGAAGAGAGGGGGAAGCAAAAAATTGCGCAAGAAGCACTGTCGAAACATCTTTACCATAACTTATTCCCCGAAATAACACCGGAGCGCCTCATGGCACGCTCACTTTCCTATATGATGATGCGAGGTTTTTCCGGAGAAGAAATAAAACGCTTTGAAATGTTCCTTATTAGACGCCTCTCGGGAGAAATTGACACTCCAACGTTTATTGATTTTCTAGATAGTCCTTTCAAAGATGGCGGGATAGGGCTATGGAAACAGCGAGCGAGAAAAATAGCTTTTACAATAGAAGAGCTGATTGAAAAACGCAAAAAAATTGAGGATGTTTATCGCGAGCTTGAAAAAGACCCGGAAACTCCACTCTATGAAGAGGTTTCTAAGATGCGCGCATTTCTCCTCGAGGATTACAGCGGGATCCTTTCAGATATTCAAATTGCCCGTTTCGACGAAGCAGTAGAAGATCGTTTTCGAAATATTATCAGCCCTGAAAATTTCCGCCAAGTTTTAGAACTATCTCGTACAGATTTTGGCGTAGGTCTCGCACCCAACACAGTACGTATGGCGTCGGAACGCCTAGAGACAATACTCACAGGAAAGAATTACCAAGTATTTCACTAAAAAAATAAATGGAAACAATTACCGAAAAAAAACCGGCAGAATCGGCGGCGCCAGAAAAACTTTTAGTAAGGACTGATCACAGTCTTTCGATGTTGGATCTTCTGAAACTTTCATTGCGAGTCTTTCGCACAAAACCCACGCGTACGATATTAACAGTGCTCGGCATGTCCGTTGGTATCGGCACAGTCGTATTTCTTGTGTCGCTTGGCTATGGGCTCCAGTATATTTTAATCGGCAGTCTCCTTACGGGTGAAGACTCCTTAATGACTCTTGAGGCATCGTACCCCGGTGAAAGCGGGAAAGCTATTACCACTGAGAAAATGGCGGAGATAAAACTTGATGAAGGTGTTGACAGAATAAGCCCTATTGCAGAGTTCTCTGGCGAAATGTCCATTTCAGGCGAAGCTCCGGGCATTATTCCGATAACACGCGTGGTTAGATCTTCATACTTCAAATTGGCAGGTGTTTCATCTGACCTTGGGGATGTGTTTACCGAAGATACTCCGGGGGTGATTCTATCTGCACAAGCCCTGAAACTTCTAGGACTCAAAACAGACCAGAGCATTATTGGTAAAGAAGTTACCGGAAAAGTTTCTTACCCAAAACCAGACGGATCGTCAGAGGAAGTCATTATTTCAAAACTTCAGATTCTCGGAATCATCAGTGACGAAACAGAGCCTCCGCTTGCCTATGTCCCATATTCTTCAGTTTCTAAAGAACCAACTGCCTTCAAGAGTATTTTGATAAAAGCAAAAAATGTCGATATGGTAATACCCCTTCGTGACAAACTCGAAAAGGAGGGATTTTTAATTAGCGCAAAAGTTGACCTGGTGAACCAAGCGAAAAAAATTACCAACGCCATCACTACTGTTCTATTGGTATTCGGCGCAGCAGCTTTGGTTGTGTCGGCGATAGGAATGTTCAACACGATGATTGTCGGTTTTCTTGAGCGCATATATGAGGTTGGTGTTATGAAATCCCTCGGCGCGACAGACGGCGATGTACAAAACCTATTTCTAATGGAATCCTTTATGATTGGATTTCTTGGAGGAGTAATGGGGCTTGCTATTGGTGTTGGTGGCGGTACTATCATAAATTTCGTTATGAGCACCCTTTCTCAAAACTTCGGGAGTAAAGCGCTCACGCTTTTCATCACACCTGTTTGGTTTGCCGTTACGACCCTCGTCCTCTCTTCATGTATTGGTTTAATTTCGGGATACTGGCCTTCTAGGAACGCATCCAAGCTGTCGCCGAGAGAGGCGTTCGTTAGAAAATAATACAAAAAATACCCAGCCACTCTAGAGTGGCTGGGTATTTTTTGTATTATTTTCTGAATTTTAAACTCTGAATTCAATGACATCGCCGTCTTTGACTATATACTCCTTACCTTCCGTACGCAAAAGCCCTTTCTCTTTTGCATTCGCAAATGATCCCGCATCAAGCAAGTCTTCCCAAAAAATAATTTCCGCGCGTATAAACTTATCTCTAAAATCCGTATGGATTGCCATTCCCGCCACTGGCGCAGTACTCCCTTTTTTAATCGTCCACGCACGGGTTTCTGCTTCTCCTGTAGTAAAATATGTTTCAAGTCCGAGCAATTCATAGCTCTTTTTTATGAGATTATTGATACCGTCGTCTTTTACACCAAGCTCTGCGCGAAACACTTCTTTCTCCTCACCATCGAGCTGTGAGAGATCGTGCTCAACACCCGCGTCCACTACCACATAGTGCGCGCCGAGCACATTCAAATATTCTAGAAGTGCTGTATAGCGGTGGTCTTTTGTTTCATCAAGATTTTTTCCACCTGCTTTTTTGTTGAGCACATATAAAATAGGCTTCATCGTAAGGAGGTGCATTGCACGCACCATAGGTGACTCCTCGAGCGTCAGCGGTACTGTGCGTGCAAGTTTCCCGTGCGCAAGTGCCTCGGATATCTTTTGTAAAATTTCTTTTTCTTTTATCGCTTCTTTATCACCGCGCTTCACGTCTTTTTCAATGTTGGCAAGACGCTTCATTACTGTTTGTTCGTCTGCAAGAATAAGCTCAAGGTTTATCGTCTCAATATCTGACACGGGGTCCACTTTGCCATGCACATGAATGACATTGTCATCTTCAAAAATACGCACGACTTCGGCGATAGCATCCGTCTCGCGAATGTGGGATAGAAATTGGTTGCCGAGCCCCTCGCCCTCGCTTGCTCCTTTTACAAGTCCCGCAATGTCGACAAACTCCACTGCCGCGGGAATAGTTTTTTGAGTTTTTGAAAACTCCGCGAGCTTATGAAGGCGTTCATCTGGCACCTCAACAACACCCACTGATGGGTCGATGGTGCAAAACGGGTAATTCTCCGCTGGAACAGATTTTTTCGTGAGCGCGTTAAAGAGTGTGGACTTTCCCACATTGGGAAGCCCCACGATGCCTATTGCAAGTGCCATATTACTTTTGTAAAACCTTTTGAAGCTCCCCTTGATGCGCCCTCATCACTTCCATTGAAGCCGCTTGCTCCGAACGACCGCTCTTTACTTTCGCCTTAATCTCATCGCCAATCTTTTTGAAAAGCTCGGGATTCTTTTCTACGAGTAAAATTATGCGGTTTATCTCGGCCTCCGGCATCCCTTTGAGCTGGCGTTTAATAACTTGTTTGAGTAAAAATTCTTTTATCATATGAATCGCAGTTTATCAGAAAATGTCTAAAAATACAAAAATTCCTTTTAAAAATAGCAAATTCTCACGATCGTGAGAATTTGCTATTTTTTTGGGGGGTGAAACATTAGTAAAACTAGTTCCCGCTCGCTAGCGCAATACAGGCATTGAACGCTTGTACAGAAGCATTGAAAGTTGCCACAATGGCGCGATTGGTCTCAATTAGATTATTGTACCCTGGCACTATCGCATTAAACTCGTTTACATAAGTATTATAATTTGGATCGTTTGATTGAGTTGAATCAATTTGCGCTTTTTTCGCATCAAGATGTGCTCTCAAACCTGCAATCGTTACATTGTTCGCATCAATCTGCGCCTTGATCTGAGTGTTCGTAGTAGGGCACGCTGACAAGGGCAATCCAAAGCTCTGCACAGCAAGCCATGTTTCGCGACCCTCATACATCCCTTTGCCAACTGCCACGCCAATCTCCTGATATTGGGGCTTTAAAATATTTGCGCGGTGCCCTGGGCTATTCATCCACGCAGTCACGACACCAGAATCTCCATTAAAATCTCCGAGCGCAAGGTTCTCTCCCACGATTACATACGCATAACCTGCCAACTTGGCAAGATCCGCAGGGCCCACACCCGAGGGCGACACATGTTCAAAATATTGCTTTGCAAACATATCATCGACTTTCATTTGAGCATCGAGGTTAAGCGAAGCGTTTTCAGTGAGCGCCGAGAATCCGCCATTTAGCGCGCGAGCAGCATTGGTATACTCAATAACCCCACGCACAGTGAGGGTTGACGAGGGAACAGGTTGTGGTGCCGCACGCAATGGCCCCGGAGTTACAACCGTCTTTTGTACAGTTGCAGTTTTCGGAACAATACTTCCGCTTGTTTTCGCGGGAGTAAGCGCTTTTGTCGCTATTTTCTTTTGTACTGGCTGTGTAGTGGTCGCCGGTTTTGTAATCTCTTTTTTAACTACAACAATTGGAGTTTCTTCTACTTGCAGAGCTTCCATTTGGCCGACAGTTTGTTCCAGATATGTATACGAAATAGTACCTGCTCCGATGAGTGTCAAAATCCCCGCGAGAACCATGAGTAGTTTGTTAAACATAGTATCTATATCTTCAACATTTCGAGAAAAAGGAACAATGGAATTTCTTTGCGCGCCTTATCCTCCGCGCTTTTGCGTGGGCCTTTTTCGCTTTCGCGGTGCGAGAGCCATTCCTCGAGACGCGCCACCGCAAAGCCGTTATTCGCTAGTGTCTTAAAATAATACTGGAGTGGGCGGTGAAATGAAATCGTTGTCGCTCCACCGTGCTTACTTGGATTCATTTCAATCTCAACTTTTGATTCCGACATGTAGTTGTCCACACGCCGATATTGTGTTTTTGTAACATCATCAAATCCCCACGCGCTTGCTTTTGGAACACGGAAAGCGGGATGATTGAGTACGATGAACATCTTCCCTCCAGGCACGAGAACACGCGCACACTCTTTAAAAACCTTATGCGGTGCCTCGATATTTTGTATCGAAAGAACTATCGCAATCTTTTCGAAGGAGCCGTCTTGAAAAATTGACAGATCTTCTGCAGACTGCGCAAAGTACTGTATTTCTTTTGGCGAGTGCTTCTTTGCTATAAGAATAAGCTGTTTTCCCAAATCCACCCCAGTCGTACTCGCGCCCTCTTGAAAAAATGCGCGAGTGAAAAACCCCTGCCCGCATGCAAGGTCAAGAATCCTTTCATTTTTCTTAATCGCCATTGCGCGGAGAATATTCGGCAAAATCACCCGCGCCTGATAAGTATCGTCGTCGGCAAGAAGCGTGTCGTACCAATGCGCCACGCCTCCCCATGAGGTTGTTTTCTTTTTAGCGATTGGTTGTTTTTGGGGCTTTTCGGTCATATTGCTGTTGATTCTACCATATAATTGTAGTATTGTGACCCAATGAAATGGATTCTATTTACAGGCACATGGAAACTCACGAACGATGAGGTGGAGCAAGATGTACGCAAAGCAGCGCACGAAGTCATTGCACGCGGTGACGGCGTGCTTACGGGAGGGGCGACTGGGGTTGACTACTTCGCAATGGATGAAGTTCTTAAACACAACCCAACAGCATCACACCTTCGCGTCATCATCCCCGCACGACTTGAAAGCTATATTGAGGACTATTTTACAAATTGGTGCCATGAACCAATCACACAAAAAGATATCGACAATCTTGCAACTATTTTAAAACATATCAAGAAAATAAATCCTGCAAGTCTTTTAGAAATGCCTTACGAAAAAATTACACAAGATCATTACAACCTGCGCCACGACCAAGAAGTTATGTATTCAGATGAAGTGCATGCGTTCCAAGTAAACGAGAGCGCGGGAACACAAGACACTATCGACAAATCTGCAAAAGCAGGGCTTCCAACTACTCATCACAAAAAGTATCGGATATAGATATGTGTTAAAATCGGTCTATGGAAAAAGCCAACAAACTAAAAGTTCTCCACAGAAAGTGGCTCATAGAATGCACGTGTGAGCTAAGGAAATCGGCTACGCAGGGCGTTCCAGGAGATGGCAGTGCTTTGTCACAAATCGTGTTTATTGGCGAGGCGCCCGGCGCAAAGGAGGACAAAGAGGGACGCCCGTTCATCGGCTCTGCAGGAAAGTTTCTAGCAGAGATGCTTGAGAGCATAAAAATGAAACGCGAGGATGTGTACATTACCAACATTGTAAAATATCGCCCACCTGAAAACCGCGACCCTGCACAACAAGAAATTGCCGATTGCGCAAAATGGCTCGAAGAAGAAATTAAATTGATTGACCCTTCACTCATAGTTTTCCTCGGGCGACACTCGATGAATCATTTTTTCCCGAAAGAAAAAATCTCAGAGGCGCACGGCGTGGTCCTTACCGCAAATCACTTCGGAAAAGTTCGCCACTTCCTCCCCCTCTACCACCCCGCAGCAGCACTCTACAACGGCTCCCTCCGCGATGTCCTCAAAAAAGATTTTAAAAAGATTCCCAAAATCCTAAAAAAGTCGCAAACATAAAAAAATATAGGCCCCCCTGCGGCAGAGACCGCAGGGGGGCCTATATTTTTTTTGTTTGATTAGAACACCCTAAATCGCATTATTGAACTCTTCCTTTTCTGTAGAAAACGTATGCGATGGCGCCTATAATGCCTAGGATAACAATAGTTCCAGCGGTCAAAGGTAGTGTATTACCCTTTTCCGTTGCGGGAACAGCCTCTGCGACAGCTGCAAGGTTTATATCTTGATTTTGCTCAGAAGCACTGTCATCTGCCTGCTTAGATAATTCAGAAACTTCCTTCTTCTCCTCCTTCTTTGCAACTACGGCAACCACTTTTTTTGTAATCACAGGGGATGGAGTTACTGCTACTGACGACGCAGTAACTGTTACCACTGATACACTTTGTGTACCCGAGATAGTATTCTTGCTCTGCGCGTCATATGCAAATGAAGTATTTGCGACCGAGATTGTCGCTGTGCCTGATTCTTTGGCGCGGAATACAAGCGTCCCGAAAGATGTCGCATTTGAGAATCCGCCTGGATACCCTGCCGTTTTGACCACAGTACCGCTGATATTATCCACCGAATCGTACCCTGGCATAGAAAGCGGTACCCAGCCCGTTGACTGTGTGAATGAGGTCATTTCAAGAATTCCTGCGGGAAAAGAAACCGAGTTTTTTACCGTATAAAGCTTGGAACCTGCTGGGTCTACCTGAACCATAATGGAGACATTTTGTCCTTTTACAACAGTGATTGTCGTTGGAGAAAGTGTGATTGTCGCCGCGTATGCCGGAATGGTGGCGACGAACGCAAACATACTTACTGCAAGAAATTTGAATAGTTTATTCATCGTAGTATTTATTAAGCTGTCCAATTAATGATAAGTATGTTGAAGTCGAGAATATCCACAACGCCGTCACGATTGAGGTCGCCAGAGAGGCTTGTGCCAACAGAACCCCATGCAACGAGGACTGCATTAAAATCAAGAACATTCACAATGCCGTCTCCTGTCGCATCTCCCACAACCGCTGGTGGAGGGAGAACACTTCCACCACCGCCTCCTCCCCCGCTACCCCCACTTCCTCCGCCTGTGCTTGGCGCTGGCGCTGATGGCGGATTGATGGCATAAGCGAATGTCGCGACAGTAGATGACGCATTGTTCGGATAGCACGAGCGCGCCTGAATCACTTGAGAAGCAGAAACACTAATTGCCGAGATGTATTTTGTTGAAGATGTACAAACTGGAGCAGTACTTCCATCCGTTGTGTAGTAAATTGACGAACTACCTGGAGCCGAGAGCGTGACGCTCTGGGTGCTTGGGTAGATACCCCCAATAGGGCTAGCTGTCGGTGTAACAATAACTGTCCCCTCAACACCTGTCTGAACCTCGGTCGTAAGTGGTCCGCTAAAATTAGAAGCACTTGCAAATGCCGGAGCAAGAATGAAGAGAGAAATAAATAGTATTTTTTTCATAGGGAATGTGTTGAGGAATTAGAGAGACTGTACACCATAACTACCGGAGTACGAGCCTCCTGCTGTGCCCGTAGGTACTTTCATTTCGACCGTCACATCAATCTGGCGTCCTGCGACCGACGAATCAAGGTCGATTGCAAGTGTTATTGGACTGCTGTAGGTGTCAAAGGCGGTTATTGTCATCGCGCTCGTTGAAGCAGAAGCATCAGAGGATTGCGCCGAATAAAAACGAATGTTGTTTGCGGCAGGAATAGAATTTGTTCCGCTCACGAAGTCAGAGAACTTCATAGAGAACTGAGTCTCTGTAGTTGGTACCGTCACATGGAAGACCCACTTGAAGCCGTTCTCAAACGTGTCGTCAGCGGTTGCATAACTATTTGTAGCGCCGGTGCTGGTTACTTCAAGGATTGCCGTATCGTCAAATACCGAGTTTACAATTACTGTTCTCGTCGCTTCTGTCGACGCATTGCCCGCAACATCCAAAACATTATAAGTAACGGTATAGGTGCCGGCTACTGCCATATTCACGGTAGAGCTTGCAATCACAATATCGCTTGTTATGTCGCCATCAATATTATCTGCCGCGGTTGCTCCAAGTTCTGTGTACGTATCACCGACGGTCAATGTTTGCG
>ERZ1292625.969-Hain-H41-01um-R1-969-length-38196-cov-8_pt1 | contig 35484 bp, 31 predicted proteins | sample MGYA00564400_ERZ1292625 | MGnify/ENA primary metagenome ERZ1292625 (study PRJEB36523, sample SAMEA6512639) | groundwater metagenome | collected 2019-01-08 | study: AquaDiva: Metagenomics assemblies of 32 groundwater samples
CACAACACAAAAACATCCCGTTAATCGGGGTGTTTTTGTGTTATCCACTCTTTTCTCCACAAAAGTTGAACCCCCGTGTTATACTAAATCTATATACTGGAATATGTGACTTCGGTAACTATCCACATATGAATAAAAACAAAGAAAAAGCCGTGGAATTACGTAAAAGCGGGTTAAGCTACAAGCAGATAAATCGCGAACTTGGTATACCAACAGCAACCCTAGCAAGCTGGTTCAAAGATCAGCCATGGTCAATAGAAATAAGAGATCGCCTTTCTGCCCAAGTATCTTTTAAAAACGCTAGGAGTCTAGAACTGATGGTGCGCGCAAATAAAGAACGTTGGAAACGAAAACATGAAGAATATCGGATAGCAGGAATACGCGATTTTGAAAAACTTAAGAATGATCCCCTCTTCTTAGCGGGAATTATGTTGTATTGGGGAGAAGGAGAAAAACAACCAAAATCAAGCGTGGTGAGGCTTGGGAACAGCGAACCTGAAATGATTCGTATTTTTAACTTATTTCTAACTCGAGCGCTTGAAATATCTCCCGAAAAAATATCAGCATGGCTTCTGCTATATCCTGACCTCATAGATTCCGTCCAAAAGAACTTTTGGAGTAGGGCAACCGGGGTTTCACTTAGCCAGTTCAAGAAATCAATATATATAAAAGGTAGGCACCCAACAAAGCGTCTCTCTTATGGGGTGTGCACCCTTGTGGTTAGTAGTAGAGCCCTTAAGGAACGAATACTTAAGTGGATTGAGCTATATCAAGATCATCTACGCTTACACGCATTAGAACTTGAAAAAATTGCTCAAAACATATAAAATAGCCCTTGTTGCGGGTATGGTTCAATGGTAGAACGCAAGCTTGCCAAGTTTGAGATGGGGGTCCGATTCCCCCTACCCGCTCCACAATCAGGTTTATTATGAGGTTTCCAATAAAACGGCTGAAAAGGCCGTTTTATTGACGCTTTTGGACTTATATTGTATAACCATTGACTTTTCGGGTGGGGTTTGCTATACTGTAGTCACAATCTGGAGATAGGGATACGGATAACGAAACAGGCTTTATAAGCCTTTTTTGTTACTCAAACCGCCCCTAACCCTTCCCGATTGTGACCTATGAAAAACATCAAATGGATCGCAATTGTTGCAGTGTTCTTGTCCCTGGTTACGGCTACGCCGGCCTCGGCAGGCCTCATGGACTGGTTAAACGGTTCTAATGAGGACAGCACCTTAACATCCGCGTCCCAGTATATCGCTTCGGCTTGGCAGAACGATAAAAGCCAAACTGATTCCAGCCCGATTGCTACGATTCAAGGAAATACCGTTATGGCGACCAAGTCGCCCGCGACTAAGGCTTTTGCCTCCAAGATCGCTAGCCGTAAGTACACCGTAAGCGTGAGCGCGTATTCGTCTACTCCGGACCAGACCGACGATTCCCCGTTTATCACCGCTAAGGGTACCTACGTGCGTGATGGTATCGTGGCTACCAACTTCTTGCCTTTCGGTACAGCCATCAAGATTCCGGAATTATTCGGAAACAAGATCTTCGTGGTTGAAGACCGTATGAACAAGCGGTACCAGACTAACGTTGACGTCTGGATGACCAGCCGTGAAGCCGCTCTGAAGTTCGGACGCCGGACTCTGACGATCGAGGTGCTCGCGCTGTAAAGCGCAGAATAAAACCCCCGCAAGGGGGTTTTATTCTTGAAGGAACGCTTATTTTCTGGTACAGTATCCGCGTTCCCAGAGTGATAAAGTCCCCGTAGCTTAACGGATAAAGTAGCAGCCTTCGAAGCTGTTGATGGGGGTTCGATTCCCTCCGGGGACACAGCTACCGATAGTTTAAGCGTGAGTTGATAATGAAGTTGCACCATGTTTCAGTTTTACGTAAAATAGAGACATGGTTCATAATCCAAGAAAAAGATACGAGTACGAAAGGGTGAGACAACTTCGTAAAAAGGGTTTGGGATACCGAGGTATCTCCAGGGAGCTCGGCATTTCAAAAAGCACTGTGAGTTTATGGTGTGCGGACATTTCTTTGAGTGCGGCACAAAAGCGAATTCTTAAGAAACGCTCTTGGGAAATGTTTTATAAGCTCGGCGCTAAGGCCAACAAGGAAAAACGAGATAAGGAAATCACGATCATTTGCGAAGGCGCGGGCAAAGAAATTAAAGGCCTTAGCAATGAAAGTTTTAAGGTCGCGGGAACAATGTTGTATTGGGCGGAGGGAGGCAAAACCCAAAGTACATCAATATCAAATTCGGATCCGCGAATCATAACCCTTATGGTTTCCTGGTTTAGAAAAATATTCAAGATTAAACCGACACAACTGAACGCCCACCTGCACATCCATTATGGCAACGATGAGTTGAAAATAAAAAGGTATTGGTCTAAACTTACAAAAATCCCTCTGGAAAACTTCGGGAAAAGCTTTGTGAAACCAAAAGGGACGGGACATCGCACAAACATACTGCCGAACGGGGTTATAAGGATTAGGGTGGCAGGAAAGGGCTCCGAAGACTTGCGCCATCGAATCCTTGCCTGGGCAGACAAGATACATATCTTAAGCGGGTCAATATAATATGCGCCCTTAGCTCAGTTGGTAGAGCAGCTCGCTCTTAACGAGACGGTCGGGGGTTCGAATCCCTCAGGGCGCACCAATACAGAAAATATGCCAAGAATTACTGGTAAATTACTTAACGAAAAATTCAATATCGGAGCGGCGCATGCCCTTTATAGAGAAAATGGGCGATGGTATATGTTGCTTGAACGATTTCCAGGTGCTTTGTTTGATCGTAATTCTGTAGGATTTGGGTATGTCGTTTTTAATTCAAAGGCGGAATACGAAAATAGTCCATTTCTTAAACATGGCCTCAGATTAAACATTACCGGGAAAGGAATCTCTGGAATTCCAGGCTATAAGAGTTTACCAAGCAACTGATTTAAAGCATTGACCGTGTAATCTATCTCCTTTTTTGTCGTTCTTCTTCCTAAAGAAAATCTTAAAGCTCCATCAAGATAAGGCGGTTTAACTCCGATGGCCTTCAGTACATGAGACGGCTCAACTGAATGGGCGGTGCAGGCTGAGCCGGCGCTGGCGCGAATATTATGTTTGTCCAGTTCAAGCAGGAGTCGCTCGCTTTCATGGCGAGGAATCGAGATGTTTATGTTGTTCGCCAAGCGGCTGACTCCCATCGAACCGTTGATCTTTGCTTCCGGTAGAACTTTTGAAAGTTGTTTGAAAAAATAATCGCGCAAAGCGGATATTTTTTTATTATCACGCTTTGGATTGATAAGTGAGACCGCTTTTGCTAGACCTAGAATAGCTGGCAAGTTTTCAGTGCCCGCACGGCGTCCACGCTCTTGGCTCCCGCCTAAAACAATCGGCTCAACGGAGACACCACGCCGAACATAAAGAACGCCGATCCCGCGCGGACCGTAGATTTTAGAGCCATTAAAGGTTAGCAGATCAACACCAAGGCGATTTACATCCATCGGCAGGTATGGCGCAACTTGGCAGGCATCCACATGAAAAATAGGAAATAAAGAACCAGACTTCTTTCTAAAATTTCTTATTATTTTCCCGATCTCGATAATCGGCTGTATCGTTCCGATTTCGTTATTTGCATACATTATTGAAACCAGGACGGTTTTCCGCGACAAGAGTTTAGCAATACTCTGAATATCCACAATTCCATCCTCGTCCACATCCCCCATCTTTACCTTATAGCCAAGCTTTCCAAGCCGCCTGATTGGCTCAAGAACGGAGAGGTGCTCGGTGGGCTGGCTAACAATTTCTCCCCTAGCAACTCCTGAGGCATTCACCGAACCAAAAACGGCGAGTGAGTTTGATTCAGAGCCTGAAGCAGTAAAAACAATTTCATCAGGTCTCGCATTCAGAAATCGCGCCACCTTCTGGCGGGCTACCAGAAGTTCTTTTGCCGCGTTCCGGCCGGCATCATTAAATGATGACGGATTGCCGACAATCTTAATACCGCGAATTATTTCGCGGGCAACAGCCGGATCAACCGGCGCGGCGGCGGCGTGGTCTAAATATATCTCTCGCATAGGGCTATACGGTTATGCCTTAACGCAAGCATTCTCAAGAAACAAGAGGGTTTTTTCAGTAACAATTCTGTCGGAAACGGAGCGTCGCAAGACTCCCAGATCAATCTGGTTTGGAGTAAGCTGTCCGTTGGCGGCGGCCGACTGGACGGCCTGTGCCAGTTCAGTATCAATTTCTGCGCCGGAAGCGGAAATATTATTATCCTTGGTTATCTTATGTAAAACTGCGGCAATCTTAACCTGCTTCTCCGCATCCTTGCGCCAGTCTTTTTTAATATCGTCCTGGGTTTTGCCGAGGTGGGCTAAATACATACCCAGCTCCAGTCCGCGAGAATGCAGGTCACGATCAAAGTCATCAAGCATTCCTTCAAGTTGATCGTTAATAGCGGAATCAGAAACGGTTATTTCCGCTTTTTCAGTTAGAGAATCTAGTATAGCTAATCTCACGCGCTGGCGTTCTTTTGCTGACTTTTCTTCCTTAATTCCGCCCCTAACACGCTCACGGATATCTTCTAAACCATTAAAGGACCCGAGTGTTTTTGCAAAATCATCAGTCAGTTCCGGTTTTTCAACCTTTTGGACCGACTTTACCGTTACGGACGCTTGAAGTGATTTGCCAGCAATCGGTTTATGAAAATAGTCGGCCGGAACTTGAAGCGCAAATTCTTTTTCTTCCCCAGCCTTCAACCCGATTAACGCCTCTTCAAAACCGGGCAAAAAGCTTTTGCCGCCAATGATAAGCGGGTGGTTTTTAGATTCGCCGCCGTCAATTACTTTTCCATCAAGGCGAACAGCGAAATCAACTTCCACCCTATCCCCCGATTCTGCCGGCCCATCCTTGGCCATAAACTTGGAACGCGATCCGCGAATAACTTCAAGCGCATCTTCCATTTCCTTTTGGGTTACTTCAACTGGTTTTCTTTCCACGCTCACACTGGCTAATTCCGGAATTGATTTAATGTCAGGAAACGGATGAATAGTTATAGTGTAGCTTAGCTTGTCGGCATTGTTTTCTTCTATTTTTAAATCGGCCACCTTCCTGGCTTCAATCTTTTTTTCATCCAGCGCGAGGCTTAAGCTTTTTTCTAAAGCAATTTCAAGGGCAGTGTGGCAGACTGTTTCTTTATCTAAGCGTTTGCGAACCTCTTCTACCGGCACCTTGCCTGGACGGAATCCGTCAACTTGAATTTGAGACGCGAGTTCTTTTTCGGCCTGGGAAACGTATGGAGCCAGGTCTTCGTGATCAAGGGTGACGGTGAGTTGAAGACTTCCAGTTTTCAGTTCTTTTGTTGATGCTTGCATGCTGGTTGTGATCGTTCCTAAAATACTACTCTACAACCTCTTCTTTGGTTTCAGACTTTTCCGAATCTTCTTTGGGTTCCGCCTGTTCAAAAGCTAGGTTTTCTTTTGGAGAACGCACGTCTATTTTCCAGCCGGTCAGTTTAGCCGCGAGGCGCACGTTTTGGCCCTGGCGCCCGATTGCGAGAGAAAACTGGTCATCGGACACTTCGGCTAGGGCAACCTTGGAATCTGCATCCACGACCTTCACTTCCATAACCTTGGCCGGAGAAAGCGCATTGGCAATATATTTTTCAACGGCATTATCCCACATAATAATATCAATCTTTTCTCCGCCTAATTCGTTAATAACCGTCTGCACGCGCACGCCCTTCTGGCCGACAAGTGCGCCGATTGGGTCCACGTTTTCATCGGATGAAGCCACGGAAATCTTAGTGCGCGAACCGGGTTCACGGGCAACGCCTTTGACCAAGACGGTTCCGTTGTCTATCTCCGGAACTTCAATCCGGAACAATTCTTGAACAAGAGATGGATGGGCTCGCGACAAAACAATAACCGGTCCGCGCGAAGTTTCTTCAACGCGCAGGATTACGAATCGCAAGCGCTGTCCGATGCGATAGTTTTCGGTCGGCATTTGCTCGGCGGGCACAAGAAGACCGTTTGTGCGTCCAAGATCAACAAATACTATTCCGCCTTCCCGACGTTGGACCGCTCCGCTTACAACCTGTCCTTCGCGACCCTTAAATTCTGCGAGTACGACACCGCGTTCAGCCTCACGCAACCGCTGGATAACAACTTGTTTCGCGGTCTGGGCGGCAATGCGCCCGAATTCAGTCTGCGGCTCAAGGCGTGTTACAATTTCGTCCCCCACTTCGGCGTCTGACTTTGATTTTCGCGCCTCTTCCAGAATTATGTGCTTTTCAGGATTGAATTTTATTTTAAGCTGGCCGTCTTCTTTGGCTTCCTCGGTTTGGATTTCTTGTGCGGAGCGTCGGACTTCCGGCTCATGGAATTCAGGTCTTTCCTCAAGAAAATGCGCCGGCAGGTCTCCGGTAATATAGCCCTCTTCATCTACACCTTCCACAACATAGTGGATTTGTGTAATGATGGTAGCACCAGATTGAGGATCAAGCTTTGCACGAACAATTTGCCCCTTTTTCCCGTAATCACGCTTATAGGCCGCGGCAATGGCGGCTTCTATCGTATCAATAATGCTTTCCTCGGGAATGCCCTTTTCATCGGCAATCTGGCGAACCGCTGAAAGAAATTGTTTAATGTCTATCATGGCAAGAAAATTCTTTTATAGTATACCCCTTAACCGTGTCTTCTTAAAACACGAGGCCCGCGTATGCGGACCTTTCTGCTATAATATTACCAAATGACGACTAGAAAAGTCAAGGGGCATGATCCAATAGGTGTTTTTGACTCCGGCGTGGGTGGCTTAAGTGTTCTGCTAGAACTCAAAAAACTTATGCCAAAAGAGAGGTTTATTTTTCTGGCTGATCAGGCGTTTGTGCCTTATGGAGAAAAGACAACCAAACAGCTCCAGGGCCGCGCCGGCAAAATTATGAGGTTTTTCGTTAATAATGGGGCCAAACTTGTTGTGGTAGCATGCAACACCGCTACTTGCTACGCTATTAAATATTTAAGGACTAACTTCTCCGTCCCAATCGTGGGAACAGAACCCGCAATCAAGCCGGCGGCAAAAGTTACCAAAAGCGGAATAATCGGACTAATTGCGACCCCCGCTACCGCAAAAAGTAAAACCGTTACTGAACTTATTAAAAGGTTCGCCGGAAACATTAAGGTGCTACGTGTCGGATGTGCGGGACTTGAGGATGCCGTTGAGAAAGGCGGCTGGCAATCCCGGCAGATTAAACCCCTCCTTGAACGCTACCTGGCGAGCATAAAAAACTCCGGTGCGGATCAGATTGTGCTTGGTTGCACACACTATCCGTTTCTAAAAAGCCAGATCCGCGGATATCTAGGAAAAAATGTTTCACTTGTTGACGGAAATCTGGCCATAGCCAAACAGGCCAGGCGAATATTGAACACTGGCGGAATAAGGCTCCGTGCTAATGCCGTCGGAACCGTAAAATATCTTACAACCGGAAACCCAGCCAAGTTCCAGCGAGTCGCAACCATGCTCATGAAAAAACCCATACGAGCATCCCAAATTAAGCTGAGTTAAATTATCCACATTTTTTCTTTACAAAGGCACGGCGTTCATTCAAGGTGAAAATATATAAGAAGTAACCTTGAAATGACAGACGCACAAATCAAAACAAAGCAAGTTAATAAGCCACAGTCTCTTGAAAAAGCTCTTGAGGAAAAGCTGGCTGATATTGAATCTAAGCGAGTTGAGGAAACAACTGAAGAAAAAGCTAAAACACTAGGACTTCCCTTTTCAAACTTACGCAACATACCAATAGGTTCCGAAGTTTTAACGCTTATTGACGAAGCTACAGCCAGAAAGGCCGGCATCGCGGCAATCTACAGGGAGAAAAACAAACTAACCGTTACTGTGCTGGATCCGGAGACTCCGGAAACAAAAGAAGTCATCAACGCGCTGACACATCGCGGTTTTGAGGTGATACAGGTGATGTCCGGACCTGAAAGTCTGGCAAAAATATGGGAACGCTATAAAAATGTCGCTAAGGCGGAAGAATTTGAGGTCGGCGCAATTGAACTTGAGGAAAGAACTCTTGCCGCAATACAAGAGAAAGTAACCAACTTGGCCGATCTACGCACGAGTGTTTCCAAAGCTTCCGCAACAGAACTCCTGGATACTCTTGTCGCCGGAGCAATAAAAATGGAGGCTTCGGATGTACACTTTGAGCCGGAGCGAGAGGACACTCGTCTGCGCTATCGGCTAGATGGACTTCTTCAGGATATTACAAATCTTGATACCGGATCTTACAAAAAAACCCTCAATCGCATTAAAATTCTGTCAAAGTTAAAATTAAACATACACACCACCGCGCAGGACGGCAGGTTTACTATTAGACAAGGCGAAACGTCCACTGAAGTTCGCGTGTCGGTTCTGCCAAGCGAATACGGAGAAACGACGGTCATGCGTCTGTTGGATCCGAGAACAATAAGAACAAAGCTTGAGGACTTGGGAATGAGATCAGATGTGCTTGAGGTTGTAAAAACACAGATTCAAAAACCGACCGGGGCAATTTTAACTACTGGTCCGACCGGATCAGGTAAAACCACTACCCTTTATTCTCTTGTTCAATTCCTGAATGCTAAAGATACTAAAATTATTACCATTGAGGACCCAATTGAATATCATGTTGCCGGCATCTCCCAAACACAAGTTGAACCGGACAAGGGCTACGATTTTGCAGACGGCCTGCGCTCTATCGTCCGCCAAGATCCAGATGTCATTCTTGTGGGTGAAATCCGCGACCGTGAAACGGCGGAGATTGCAATGAACGCCGCTCTTACAGGACACCTTGTTTTCTCAACCATACACACCAACGACGCAGCTGGCACCGTTCCCCGCCTGATTGATTTGGGTGTTCGCTCTGAAACGATAGCACCAGCGCTTACCCTGGCCATGGGACAGCGACTTCTACGAAGGCTGTGCGAGAAGTGCAAACAGGACTCTAATCTTTCGGGAGATGAGTTAAAAATTGTTCAGGATTCAGTCAATCCAATCCGCGATAGATTCAGTTTAAGGGAAGTAACCGACAAAACGCGTGTTTATCTGCCTAAAGGCTGTGGTGAATGCAACGAGACCGGCTACCGGGGCCGTATCGGCGTTTACGAAGTGTTCGTGGTAACAAAAGAAATGGAAAAATTAATCCTTTCTTCCCCCGCTATTTCGGAAATGAGAGACCAGGCGGTTAAAGAAGGGATGGTCACCATGCTCCAAGACGGCTACCTTAAACTTTTGAGCGGTGTCACGTCGCTTGAAGAGATTCGCCGTGTCTTGGGCATGTAAGTCGTGACAAAATAAAAGAACCTTTATAACCTGCAGGCAAAACCCAATTTCATAGAGAAAATGGGGCAGGATAATTCCGAGGAGTAGACCAGTCGAAACCGGACTATCCGTCTTAGAGAGTACCCCGATTGAACCGGCCTTGGGTGAACAAGTGGGTCCAATTGCCTGCAGATTATAAAGGTCCTAGGGACAAAAACGGTACAAAATATACACCCATGCCTTAATGACGGGATTATGTTATTATTGTAATCTAAAAGAATATGAATGTCAAGATCACAGAAACGGTTCCGGCGGAGGTCCTTGAAGACCAGGTTCTTGATCATGCCCTGCGCCCCAGAGCTTTTGAAGAGTACATAGGCCAACAACAAGTAAAGGATAACCTGGCCATACTCATTGGCGCTGCCAGAAAACGTAAAGAACCGATAGAGCACCTGCTCTTTCATGGCCCCTCGGGCTTGGGCAAGACCACGCTCGCCTACCTTGTGGCCAAGGAGCTGGGCGCAAACATAAAGATAACCTCCGGCACCGCCCTGGAGAAAGCGGGTGATGTCGGGTCAATATTGACTAGCATGGGAGATGGAGACGTGTTGTTTATAGACGAGGTCCACCGCCTAAATAAATCCGTTGAGGAGATTATTTATCCGGCAATGGAAAACTTTAAATTGGATATAATTATTGGAAAAGGGACATCGGCTAAAACCCTTCAAATAGATCTCCCTCGCTTTACCCTTATCGCCGCCACAACCAAGATCTCCTCCCTATCCTCTCCGTTCCGCTCACGCTTTGGAGCAAATTATCGGCTTGATTTTTATACCGTAGACGATATCCAGAGAATAATCGGCCAATCCGCAAAGCGCCTGGACGTTAAGCTTGACCCGGAGGCTAGCCTGGCAATCGCCTCATCTTCGCGCTACACCCCCCGCGTCGCCAACCGACTCTTAAAACGCGTGCGCGACTTTGCGCAGGTGCATAACGCCCCCAAGATAACCGCGCCCGTCGCTAAAGACGCCCTGGCAATGCTTGAGATCGATCAGGCTGGACTTGAGGAGACTGATCGCCAAATCCTCAGGTTGATCGCTGAAAAGTTTGAGGGCGGACCCGTGGGGCTTAAATCCGTCGCGGCGGCCCTGTCCGAAGAAGAAGGGACTATAGAAGATGTCTACGAACCTTATCTTATGCGTTTAGGCTTCCTGGCTCGCACATCAAAAGGTCGCGTTATTACGCGCGACGGAATGCTACATTTAGGCATCAAACCTAAAGACGATTTAACTTTCAACTTTTAAACGGTGTCGGGTCATTCAAAGTGGTCACAAATCAAGCATAAAAAAGCAATCTCCGATCAAAAGCGTTCGGCTATTTTTGGAAAACTGGCAAGATTGATAACGATCGCGGCAAAAGGCAACCCCGACCCCAAAACAAACATGCGCCTCAAGGCGGCTATTGATCAGGCGCGCGCCGCCAATATGCCGTTAGATAATATTGATAGGGCGATCCAAAGAATAACAGATAAGAGCCAGGCTCTGCTGGATGAAATAAGAATTGAAGCGCTTGGGCCCGGCGGAACCGCAATTATTATAAGCGCCATTACCGATAATCGTAATAGAACCATCGCTGAACTAAGAACACTCCTTTCAAGCCACGGCGCCAAGGTTGTGGCGGAGGGCTCACTAAACTGGATGCTTCGCGCTGAACCAATTGAAATACCCGTGGACTTTCGCAAAGCAAATCTGGTTTTACTTGAGGCGCTTGATGATATGGATGATGTTCAAACCGTTACAACTAATATTAATGGACTATGATTATTCTTGGAATTGATCCCGGAACAACCCGCATCGGGTTTGGCGTTATTTCGGTGGCTGGATCAAAAATGAAGGCTCTTGAATACGGGATAATTTCTAATCCAGGAAAGGATCGGGCACAGGATCTTATGGCAACGGCCATAAATTTGGCTGCCATAATAAAAAGGCACCGACCAATCAAGGCTGGAATTGAAAAACTTTTTTTTACCACCAACCGCACAACCGGCATGGCGGTCAGTGAAATGAGGGGCGCGATATTACTGATTCTTGCCCAGCACTCAATCAATGTTTCAGAATTTACTCCCCAACAAGTTAAGCAGGCCGTATCCGGATACGGCCGGGCGCAAAAAGGCCAAGTTGAATCAATGGTTCGCATGATCTTGGGCATTAAAGAACCTATCCACCCAGATGACGCCGCAGATGCCCTGGCGGTAGCTATATGCGCAAGCGCCTCCGGAGATTAGTACTTGTTTCAAAACTATCCACCGTTAAATATTGACTTTCGTTGAGCGGTAAATACAATAAGCAAACAAATGGGGGTTCGGGCGGTACATCCCCTTAATCACTGCGTATTACGTTCGGGGTCCACCGTTTTTCGCTGGCCACCGCATGGTACGTAAATATTTTCGCATGGCGGACAAATTCGCTTTACTTGAGGATGAGTTGTTGGATCGGCAGGTTAAGCTTGAGGAAGCAGAAGAAGAGGAAGATTGGGGAAAAGATGAAGATGAAGAGGACGGTGACGATGATAAGAAAGATGAGGAGAAATCCGAAGAAGAGGAAGAACCTGTTGAATAGCAATTAATAAAACACCCCGCACTGTGCGGGGTGTTTTATTAATTCATGTATTTAACTACGGTACCCGTCCCAACCTTAATTATGTCCCCTCCTGATAGGTTGGCTGGATCAAAAACATTTTTTATTTGAATATTGTTTACTTTAACCGCCCCCTGCTCAATCAATCGCTTAGCTTCTGACTTAGACGAAATGAGACCGGTCTCAAAAAGGACATCCGCCAAGGTGGCATCATTTCCAAAAGAACCTCGGATTTCTTTTATCTCTTCCGGAATTTTGCCGGACGCCAATGATTCATAATTTTCAAGAGCTTGGTGCGCGGCGGATTCTCCGTGATACATATTAACGATCTTGTAAGCAAGCTCCTTGTTCCAAGACTTATAATCCCCCTCTTCTTGGGCCCGTCTTTCTCTGGATTCAATTTCTTGAATCTCAACTTCGGTGCACAATTCAAACACCGTCTTAATCATTTCATTTGGGACGGTGTTGCTTATTTTTTGGAATATAACGCCTGGAGAATCGTCCAAAGAAATCATGCCCCCCTCGGTCTTGCTAACCTTCTTTCCACTAGCAGCGTCCACTAAAAGACGGGTCGCCAGAACGATTTTATCCTTTCCGCGGTACTCTCTAAGAAGGTCTCTGCCGACAAGCATGTTGAACGTTTGATCATTACCGCCAACTTCTCCGTCAACATCCATTGCAACGGAATCGTAGCCTTGAAGAAGTGGGTATAAAAGTTCGTGAACATAAACGGGTTTATCGTTTTTAACGCGCTCCTGAAACATGTCTCGGATCATCATCTGCTGGACCGTTGCCTTGCTAGTTAAATCTATAACGTCAGTAAGGTTTAGCGACCCCAACCAATCTTGGTTATGGCGAACTTCGTAAGACACATCGCCGAATATTTTTTTAAGCTGCCCTTCATAATTTTTCATGTGCTCAGCGACCTCTTCGGCTGACAGCTGCTGCCGCGCTGAACTTTTATCTGGGTCACCTATTCGCGCGGTAAAATCGCCGATAAGAATAATAATGCGATGACCCAAGGCTCCAATACTTTTAAGGAGTAGTGCTGGGACGGTGTGGCCAAGGTGAAGCGAGGGACCAGTGGGGTCGATCCCTAAATAAAACGAAAGTTGTTTCTCCGAAGCAAGCCGACCCAAAACTTCCTCTTTGTTGGGGAAGAATCCTAACACCCTTCGATCTAAAATCTTTTGTGCTTCTTTTGGGTTCATCTTTATAGTCTCTGTAAATTAACATAGCAATCATAGCTTGATACAAAAATCTTGTAAACAAGGGGTTTTTGTGGCATTATTAAGGCTCCGGGTAATTATATGGACGTTCTGAACCGTCTCCGTAAAAATATCTCGTCCAGGGCACACACTTTGCGTGGGCTAGCTGTACTGTTTGCGTTATTATTAGCCGTCATCGCGATCGGCCTTTTTATTTTTGTTATTTATCTACGGCTTACTCTCCCCGACCCCAAAACTGTGGCCACACGACATGTACAGGAATCCACGAAAATTTATGATCGAACCGGAGAAATTCTCCTTTACGACATTTATAACGAGGAACGCCGAACGGTTATACCGGCCGACCAGATACCGGACACTATTAAAAAGGCGACTATCGCCGCAGAAGATGCTCGATTCTACGAACATCGCGGTTTTGACCTGCGAGGTATTGCCCGTGCTGTATTCCGTGGAATATCAAGTGGTGGAATTGAGGGCGGCGGATCAACAATAACTCAACAACTTGTAAAAAAGGCTTTGTTTGGAGATCAACAGACTATCGCCAGAAAGCTTCGTGAAATTATGTTGGCAATAGAAATTGAGCGCGCGTTTAGTAAAGACGAGATTTTAAGTATGTATTTAAATCAGATTCCTTACGGATCCAACGCCTATGGGATTGAGTCCGCGAGCCGGACATTCTTTAAAAAACCCGCAAAAGATTTAACCCTGGCTCAAGCCGCCACCCTCGCCGCGTTACCAAACCGGCCATCTTATTTATCACCATTCGGAAGCCATCTTAATGAACTGACGAGCCGGAAAAATTACATCCTTGAAAGAATGCATGATTTAGATTTAATTACTGACACGGAATATGCTGTCTCCCAAACAGAGGTCGTTTTATTTGGACAAGAGCCGTCTAAACTAGGCGCCCCCCATTTTGTGATTATGGCCAAAGAATATGTTACCGAAAAATACGGTGAAGCATTTGTTGAAGGTAGTGGATTAAAAATAATAACCACACTGGACGCCGACTTACAAACAAGTGCGGAGGATATTATTGCTAAGTACGCAAAAATAAACAAAGAAAGATACAAAGCCTCTAATACAGCGCTTGTTTCTATTGATCCCAAGACTGGGGATGTTTTAGCGCTGGTCGGATCTGCTGATTATTTTGACACCTCTAATGAGGGGAATTTCAACGTCGCTCTGGCAAACCGCCAACCAGGATCAGCTTTTAAGCCTTTTGCTTACGCGGAATTATTTAACAAGGGTTATCCGGATACAACCATACTCTTTGATGTTAAGACTGAATTTAATCCTCTATGCAGCCCGGATGGTAATCAATCTAAAGATGTGTACGGCCAAGACTGTTATCATCCAAAAAACTATGACGGTCAATATCGCGGTCCAGTGACTCTGCGCCAATCGTTGTCACAATCCCTAAATATCCCGTCCGTAAAAACGCTGTATTTGGCAGGTGTTCAAACGGTGGCGGACACGGCAGAACGCATGGGAATAACGACTTTGGGCGACAGATCACGTTTTGGGTTGTCGCTCGTTTTGGGCGGTGCCGAAGTGAAACTGGTAGACCTAACTTCCGCTTACGGCGTGTTTGCAAATGATGGTGTCAGAAACCCCTGGGAGTTCATCCAAAGGATTGAGCGTGCGGACGGAACGGTTTTAGAAGAGCGGGTAAAAAATGATTCTCGGGCTATAGATTCGGGGGTTGCTCGCATGATCTCAAGTGTTCTGTCGGATAATTCGGCAAGAACTCCGGTGTTTGGTCCATCAAGCGCTCTTTATTTTCCAGGAAGAGAGGTTGCGGCAAAAACCGGAACAACTCAAGAAAATCGTGATGCGTGGGTCGTCGGCTATACACCCTCTATTGTTACGGGCGTTTGGGTTGGAAACAATAGAAACCAGTCTATGACTGCGGCTGGGGCTGGTATAAGTGCCGCAGGGCCCCTGTGGCACGAATTTATGACCAAGGCGCTGTTAAAAGTGCCACAAGAATCATTTCCCCAACCAGAGCCCTCGAGTTCATCTAAACCAATGCTGAATGGCTCGTATGTATACACCTCCCCAATCACATCCATGAACGAAGTTCACAGTATTCTTTATTTTGTAGACCGTGAAGACCCGACTGGACAAATCCCGCAGGACCCATCAAAGGATCAACAATTTACAAACTGGGAGTGGGCGGTAAAATCGGTTATTCCTACTCCACAGTAATCAATATTCTTGAAACTGCGACCCCGCTCTTGTTGGCACATTCGTAAACCTCATCAAGTCTTAGCGCAATCTCGTTTGCAACCGCCCGGTGGTGTGTGGTGAGAGTAATATCCTTTTTGGCGGCATCGTATTTTATGTCGCCCGGTTTTATCAGCCCCTTAATTGTTTGTGTCATAGCGGCAAATAAAAGCGTCTGTGCGTCCTTTTGCACCATTTTTTGAAATTCGTATTTTTGTGCTCGTCTCTCCAGCGCGGACCCAAGAGGTTTAAACATTCTGCTGGTTTTTATTTTCTTAGCGGCATTAAAAGATACACAATTGATTTTTCGTCTCCGGCTGGGCGAACCACAAGGGGGCCGGTTGTGCTTGTAAACTCAAGAATGACTTTATCCGAGTTTGCAGCCCTTAGTCCATCTAGTAGATATTTATAATTAACGGATAGGCTGAAGGAGTCCCCTTTTAAAACCGCCGGCACCGTCGCTTTTGCTTCGCCCCGATCACTGTTTTGAGAAACCACCGTCAATGTTTCTTGTTCACAAGAAACTGTTATATCGGAAATACTTGAAGAAAACAATCCCGCAAGTTTAATATTTTTTTCTAACTCCTGACAAGATACAAGAACCCGGGCCTGTCCTTTGTCTGGGATAAGCCTGTGGTATTCCGGGTATTTGCCGTCCACTAACCGAGAAATTAATTCATAATTGTCCCCGGAAACGGACATTTGATTTTCATTTATCTTGATTGTGATTGTTTCATCCCCATCGTTCACAATTCTAACAATTTCAGCAGCTGTTGACCGAGGAATAATTATGCTTAATGACTCTTTAACCACTGCCGGAATTATTTGTTCAACAAGCCTGAACCCGTCCGTAGCCGCGCAAATAATTTTACCTTTTTCCCATCTCATAAACACTCCGGCTAATTCCGGACGCGAGTCCGTGACCGCCGCAGACTCCATTGCCACAGACAATGATCTTTTTAGGGCGGTGGCGGAAACTATCACAATGTTTCCGTCGCTAATTTTTGGGATTATGGGGTATTCTTTTGTACTAGACCCTAGTACTTTTGTGTCCTGGCCATCTGTTGTTATAGCTAGGGTCTCTTGTTTTGTAATAAGGGTGACAGTGTCCCCTGTTAGCGCGTTCATGAGCTCTGTTAGTATTTTCCCAGGGATGGCAATTTCTCCAACCTCCTCAATTTTTGCTCCAATAGTGACAGTGACCGCGAGTTCTAAGTTTGTAGCAGTGATCCGCAATCTCCCTTGTTCTGTTTTTAAAATTACATTTTGAAGAATAGGCAGAGTTGTATTTCTAGAAACAACCCGTTCGGTTATATTGAGTGCTCGGCGAAGATTGTTTTGTCCGACTGTAATATTCATAATAAATAAATATGGGTTATTACTATTATTAGGGATGTTGATATGTTGATTATACCATCCTCAATAATATAAATAACCAGGATTTAAAAAGTTTCTGCTGTGTTAAGAGTAATATTGATAAGTAGAATATTTTGTTGGTAAGTCATGGACAATAAATTATAAACTTGGTTGGCCACCGGATAATCCGTAAGATATGCGCGCTTATTCCACAAACATTTCAACAAGATACGCAGACTATTTATCAAAAGAGGAATAAACCCTCTCTTTTATAAGAACCAGCTCTTGTTTAAGGTTTTCGTTCTCTGATTCCTCGCGCCTAATTTTTTCACACGCATGAATGACTGTGGAGTGATCCCGGCCACCAAGTTTTTGTCCTATTTCTGGAAACGAAAGCTTGATTTCTTCACGGAGCAGATACATGGCAACCTGTCTCGGTTTAACAACCTCTTTTTTTCGGCTGCGCTTCATCAGGTCTGGCGGTAGAATGTTGTAAAAATCGGCTACCGCCTTAAGGATTGCCTGAGGAGAAGTTTTTCGGTAAGGGACGCTCATATATGCGGCTAGAATATTTTTTACCTCCTTGGTATCAGGAAGTTTGTTATATACCTGCGCAAACGCATAAACCCTTTTTAGCGCTCCCTCCAACTCTCGTACGTTCTTTTGGATACTTGTGGCGATACAGGCTAACAGATCATCATTTTCTGAGTATCCCCACTCGCCACACTTCGCCTTTAAGATAGCAAGACGCGTCTCAAAATCCGGCAAACCAACATCGGTTATCATTCCTCCCTCAAACCTGGAGCTCAACCGTTCTTCAAGGGTTGCGATTGCGCGCGGCGGCCTATCCGAGGTTAGAAGCACTTGGCGGTTTTTTATATGAAGTTCGTTGAAAATTGAAAAAACAATATCTTGTGTTTTTTCCTTTCCCGCAATGAACTGTATGTCATCAATAAGTAGGAGATCTAATTGGCCGTACCGTCTCTTTAAATCCTCTATTGTTTTCATTCTAACCGCCTCAACAATATCCGCGGTCAGCCTTTCCGCCGGAATGTATAAAATCTTCTGCCCCGGACGCTCGGCGGAGACCTGGTTTCCAATCGCCTGCATCAGGTGTGTTTTACCAAGCCCCACTCCCCCGTAAATAAATAATGGATTATAAAGTTTGGCTGGATTTTTTGCCACAGCGGTTGCGGCGGCGTGAGCTAGCTCATTGTTTGAGCCGACAACAAATGAGTCAAATGAATACTTTTTATTTAAATGTGTAACAGAATTAACATCTTGGTCTGGTTCCAGAGTGACCCTCTCGTCAATACGCTGATCGAACGAGTTCCTTGAAAAATCTTGCCTGACCAACTCTATCTTGGGTTGTCCGATAATATAGCGCACTTCCCTGACTTCAGGAGCCAGCTTCCTGATGGATCCAACAATTTGTTTATTAAATTTATTTTCCAGCCACTCACGGACAAATCCATTTGGAACACTAACCAAAACACTGTTTTGATCTCGGGAAACAATAAGGGTGTTTTTAAACCAAGTTGTAAAATTAGCTCTAGACAAGGAAATCTCCATCTCACCAAGAACCGCGCTCCACAAGTCCTCGTTTTTTATTGGTGTATTTTCTTGCATACGATGGGCGTATTATAGGGGCGATTGATATCAAAAGAAAGATGTTGAAATACGACAATCGTGGACAGGGTGTTTACAAAAAGTGGACAAGTGGCCGATCGCAAGAAACTCTATACCCATCGCGGTGGATAGTAAATATTGACCACACCAAGTTTTGTTGTGTGGCGACGTTGACCAGGCCGGTTGATTTATAGTATTATGTCCGCATAGTAATTTAACAGACTAGCTCACCAACTAGACTATGAAATCAACCCGCTATAGGCCAAAGAAGGGTAAGCGCAATAAAACACACGGGTTTTTGCGCCGATCAAGAACAAAAAATGGCCGCGCCATCCTAACACGCCGCCGGCGTAAAGGACGCCGCAAGGTCTCCGTATAGTGTGGCTCTCGCGCGCAAATACAGAGTTGTTAGTGATAAAGACTTCAATCACGCATTTCGTTTTGGAAGAGCTGTATCCAGCCGAAATGGAACTTTAAAAATAATTTCCAACAACCTGGGATATTTAAGATTTGGAGTCGCGGTTTCAACAAAGAAGTTTCCGCTCGCTGTGACGAGAAATAAAATTAAACGAGCGGTGTTTTCTAAAGCTACAAAATTTATAAAAGACTCCCGATTGGGCTATGATATTATTATCGTTGCGCAAACAAACCAGGAGGACGGAATAAATGATCTGGAAAAGATGATTAGTAAAACTATCGCCGGAATTAAACCAAACCCACAACAATGAATTATAAACTTACCCAATTATTCAGGGGGTACCATAAAATATCTCACGGATTTTGGGCCAGTCTTCCGTTGTTGGCTTCGTCTGGTTGTCGGTTTGAACCGTCTTGTTCTGAATACTGCGCCCTAGCCATTGAGCGGCACGGAATATTTTATGGTTTATGGCTAAGTATTATTCGTATTGCCAGGTGCAACCCGTTAACTAAACCACAAGTCAATCTTCCATAAAATGGGCGCAATTTTTAACGAAGTTTTATTAAGGCCGATATTTAACCTTTTAGTTTTTCTTTACTCGGCCTTGGGTAATGATTTTGGTTTGGCGATAATTGCCGCCACAATTTTGGTGCGCGTTGTTGTTTCTCCCCTTTCCATAAAAACCACCAGATCCCAACAAGCCTTAGCTAAATTAAATCCGCAGGTGGAGGAAATACGTAAAAAAATTACCGATCCGGCGGCACAGTCACAAGCGATCATGCGGCTGTACAAAGAGCATAAGGTGAGCCCGTTATCCGGGTGCTTGCCCCTACTCATTCAATTGCCGATAATTATCGCGCTCTACAAAGCTCTCTTGGCCGGGTTTAAACCGGAAAGCGCATCCCTGCTTTACGGCTTCATAAACAATCCTGGGACAATAAACCCAATATCGTTTGGATTTTTAAACGTAACATCACCAAACCATATATTAGCCTTTGTTGCCGGCGCCTTTCAGTGGGTTCAGGCAAAAGTGGCAATGTCCACTCAACAACAGGCCACACCCAGCGGTGTGGCAGGCGCCTTAAACAATCAAATGTTGTATTTATTTCCCTTAATGCTGGTTGTTATCAGCTGGAACCTCGCAGCCGGCATCACGGTCTACTTCATAGCTTCGGCCATTGTTGCCGTCATAGAACAGTGGCTGGTTCGTAGGGCCTTGGCCCCCTTAAGTTAAGTTTAGCGTTTTAATGAGAATAGCTTGCCATCCCCGGAGGTGGTGAATAAAATATAAGAATTAGTTGGGTTAACAAGGATTTCCTTTATTCCGCCCGCCACAGTCTGGCTGCCTTGAATATACTTTACCGAACCGTCCGCAAAGTATATATCATACAGCCCGCTGGTTTGAATTGATCCGTTGCTGTTTTCGCTAATCCTGCAAGTAACCGACTCAGAAGAAATCCAAGCGCACTCATCCGCCTCCGCGCTGGCCGGTATTTTTTTTTCAGCGCCACTTGTTGGATCTACAATACTTAAGATTCCGGCATCCTCGCTTAGGTAGGATATTAAAACGCGTCCGCCGTCTTGGCGCCAGTTTACCGAGAGTGAAGTTTTGTCCGAAACAACCTTGTTAAATTTTCCGTCCAGCGAGACCAAAAACAAGCTTGAGCGGCCGTCCCCATCATTTGATTTCAGGCTTACGGCGTCCTTTAGCGGCCAAGATATGCTGGCGTCTGTAATTCTGGTGGACATTATTTTCTGGGGCGTTGATCCGTCCGGAGCGCTTAAAAACAAGGCAAACAACCCGTTCGCCTCTTCTTTAAAGTAAGCGATCCTATCTCCCGACGGGGAAAATGCCACCGATTTTATACCAGAGGCCAGCCTGGAGCTTTTCTTGGTTGTGTAGTTGTAATATGAATAAGATTTAAAATTTCCCTGAGAAGCAAACACACTGACAACCTCTTTTTTATTTGGGGACCATATCGTTCTTAAAAAATTCGGCAGACGATTTGGTGATAATGTTTTTTCAGAACTTCCGTCCAGGCCGATTTCAAAAGCCATACCACTGGTACTGTCGTAGTAAGACACTCGGCCGCTATCGTTGGCGATGGTTAAAGATACGGAGTTTCGCGAGCCTATCATTTTAGCTTCTTTTCCATTCTCGCGTTCATCGTCTATACCGGTATTTAATAACGAGGCCTGTTTTTTAACGGATATTTCCCTGTCCCCTCCTTCAGGTGACAATAGATGCCAGCCAATAAACCCGCTCAAAATAAAAACGAGAATGGTTAGTATGACGATAAACCTATTTTCAGTCATGATGTATATAATTCTATCTATTTTAAGACAATCATTCAACGCCCCTAAGCAGCTTTATCTTGTTCTTCTATATAGTTTCGCAACTCTCCCAAAGAGTTGTTAAGGGAACCAAGCTCTTGCTGCTCTGACATCAACGACCCCCGCGCCTCCTCCAGATTGGCTTGTGCTACAGCGTATTCGCGCTGGTGATCACGCTTGGTTAAGTAAATATTCAAAGTGTACCAAGGCACCAAGTCTAGGAGTGGCACAAGTTCCGCGATAACAGCTGCCCCAGTTCTAAATAAAGGAGACCTGGTTGCGCGCGCAAGTTTGGCCGTTGCTCTTATTAGTTTGCGCCCGGTTTGGGATTGTAGGAACCTTCTTCCTAAATTTGAACGCCGCGTGGCGGTGAGGAGTGAGGCGGTCCATTGTCTATATTGGGTAACCCTTTGTACTGCTTGTTCTGAGATGTGAACAATTTGATCTCCTGATTTCCTTGCATTTTTTATTTTGCGCCCCAGCCAAATACCGGCCACAAAAAACAAGGCAGACACAAGAAACCGAATCGCTATTATTGGTAGCTCACCCACAATCGTGGCCTCAACTGGCTTTGCGAAATACTCAAGAATGTCTATTCCAATAGAGAAATAGTACAGAATAAAGTAAATAAAAAAATAAGGCTTTTTTATTCGGCCAGACTCCGCATTAACCTCTGATACCGCCAATTGATGATTAAGGCGACCCTGCTCCGCTTGTCTACGGAGTTGGTTATATAGCTCTACGGGTGATTCTTCGGCCCCTTGTGGTCCAGATGGGGGTGCTTGCCCACTTCCGCCTTGTTTGGGGCGAAACGGGATTATTTCGGCCATAGTTTATGAGGCGCTTTGCGCCGCCCATTCGGCTTTTGCCTTCTCTATCTCCATTATTTGGCGCGGGTCCGAGGTTATTATTTGATCCTCTGCATAAGACGCCACGACTCGGATGCCGATATGGTTTTGACCAAGGAAGAATAACCCAAATCCGACGCGTGCCTCAAGCAGGTAGTATTTTTCCGCATTGGTCAGGTTGAAAGTGTCTCGCACAACCTCAACCGCCGCAGAAGATTGCTTCATAAGGATTTGCATTGCGGAGTTGGTGACGATTGCTTTGCCTTGCGGGGTGGCCATTAAATCTGGAATATCTTGGGAGATTGTGGTTAAGCCGGCATAATATTTTCTTGCGCGCTTGGCGATATTAAATAAGAAGTCTGCACCGACGGTGTATTTCATGAGCCACCAGGCTTCATCAACAAGAATGATGCGCTTTTTCATCTCACGTCGGACGCGTGTCCAGACATAATTTAAAACCAAGTACATTGCAATTGGGCGCAACTCGTCTTCCATATCTCTTATTCCAAACACAACAAACGGGTTATCCAGGGCTACGTTTGTGGGACGATTTAAGAATCCAGAGAAGGTTCCTTCCGTAAACTTTTTTAAGCGGACGGCCATCGCTTCAGCGCCTGTCATACCCTCAAGAACATTTTGGAGGTCGGACAAAACCGGTGCGGGTAGATTGGTGAAGTCGCTGTCGGGGGTAATATCTTTTACGGCGTAGGATTGTATTAACGCCTCGTCCAGTAGGGCGTCTTCTTGCGGGGAAAGATTACCCAGAACCAACTTTAGGAGTCCAGCTAGGTCAAGAATATGCGAGTTAAAGACATCCCGTGAGGACTCCCCCTCTCTTGCGGCCGGCAGGTCAAACGGGTTTAGGTGCTGGTCGGAGTTTATAGAAATTTTTATATTTGTTCCGCCGGCCGTGTCGCACAGGTATCGATACTCATCTTCCGGGTCAATAACAATTACCTGGGTTCCGAAAATTAAACTTCTTAATATCTCAAGCTTGGCGGTGTAGCTTTTACCGCCGCCGGAAGTGCCGAATATAACAGAATTGGCATTTTCCAAACTAAATCGGTCAAACAACACCAGGGAATTGTTGTGAGTATTTATGCCGTAGAGTATTCCTTTTTGCGAGGTCAGATCATAAGAAACAAACGGGAAGATAGAAGATATTGGCCCAGTATTGAGGGGAGAATGAACGGTAATGCGATCGTCGTTAAGCGGCATTGTAGACATCACCCCCTCAAGCATTCTGAAGACGGCCGGCCTCGGAATAACCAATTGGTATTCAAGAAATCCCCTAATTTTACTCTCTGTCTCGTCTAACTTTTTCGGATCGTCTTCGTAAAAAGTTATATAAACTCCGAAGTCAAAAAACTTTTCTGTTCCTTGTTGAAGCTGATCCCGTAGGTTTTCAATGTCGCCAATCGCGGTTTCTAAGAGTGGGTCGCGAACCTTGCCTTGGGCCGACTCTTCCATCACCTGGGCTTGAAGCTTAGCTAACTGATTTCTTAATTCCTTTAAGACCTGGGCGGTATTACGCGGAACGACGTAAATCGAAATATCCATTGCTCGATCAAGGTTTACAATCGGAGAAAACCAGCTCGTGTTTAAGTAACGAGGGTAGCTTGCTAGGAAAAGCGTACGTGCGTATTTCTCCCCGATCTGGATATGGTTCGGGTTGATATTAAGCGCGGCAGGCGCCAGGCGGTCGGCCAAAGATTGTGGTTTAGTTTCCGGCATTTTGCTGGGGATTAGTTGGCGGGGCTTGCTCGCCGGGGTTATAAAGTTCGTACATCAATCCGTTTAATTCGGAGTCTTCCAGGGCTCGCACACGCAGACCCATACCCACAAGCCCGCTGTATACCAGTTCTGCTCTCTGAACTAGCTGGGTCCTATAGGCTTGAAACTTTTCCGGCGGGATCTCGCTTACTGTTTTGTTGGACTTAAAAACATTCTTGAAACCGTCCAAAAATCCCTTTCCGCTCGGGGCCTCTGTCACAAAAAACGGAACAACAACATAAAACCGCTTAGACATTATATTAGAAAGCGAGGACAACTCTTTTATAAATTTTGAATATTCTTCAGACTGCACGCGAAGCAGGTCGTTTGTGAGTTCTGTGCCAGCCTGTTCAATTGTGGCGATATACGGCTCAATGCTGAATTTTCTGGACAAAACCGCAATCTGGAGCGGAAAGTCTACCGAGTTGATGAAGCTTTGGAAATTCTGAATTATCGCCGCCTGTTCTTCTTCTGAGCGGAGTTCAAAGTTGATGGCCGAAATTTCCAAGATCATTCTAAGTGAGCCGTTGTTCAAAATCACAACACTGTCATGGATGTCGGATATTGCGACCAGTTGTTTTGTGCCGGGAGTTGCCATTTTATTTTTGATTTATCTGCTGGAGAATATCTTGACCATCTTCGCCCTGCTTATATACGTATTTCTTGGGATTTAGAAAATAAGAAAGCATGTATGCTGCGTAGGTAACCAATGGAACTCCGCCAACCTTAACGAATGCTAAGGCTATTGAAACTGCTCCAATGGGAATGGCGATCATCACCGACCACAGAATCGGAAGCGTTAAAAATAAGACAAAGATCAGCGCTCCCCCGCCGCCAAGCCATAAGAATTGCCGGAGTGTGAACGGCCCGACAAGCTTAACCTCCGTTTCAATAAATTGAGGAAGCTGGAATTTCATTTATTTTGCTGGCGTAGGTCTATTATATTATTTGGATTCACCTGCTGACCAGGGATAACCGGCGGCGGAGACGAAACCCGTCCTTCTTCACCAGTATTAAATTGTGTCGATTTTAGTGTCGCAACAAGTTGTTGCAGTAACGCTATTGATTTCTCCAGTTGAAGTTTTGTTTGTTCACTGAACCAGGGTGCCAATTCGGTAGCTGTGGTTAGTCCGCAAAGAATTTGTCGTGCGCAGAATGATAACGCTTCAGCAAATTCGGAAACACCGCTTCTATCGGCGATATCTTGGATGATATCCGCTGATTCAACCGCAACAATTGGGTCTCGCTCCTCGGTGGATAATTTAAGGAAGGCATCTCTAAAAGCGGACCTTGATGGCTCATCTTCCACTTCGCGAAGGGCAAAGTATGGAGTTAGGAATAGTTTTGGATTAAATTCCATTAAGGTTGCGGGTTGTTAGATGTTGGAGTATTTGTTTGTTGCGCGGATTGTCTGGAGGGAACAAGACGTTCAATAATTTCCGCTTGGGTTTTGGTTAGCTTCTGATTACGTAAGATATTATTTCTAACAGGTCCCTTGCCTGACAACTCATCCACAATAAGCCTTTTAAGCTCTTGGTAGTCTTCCTCTTTTTTCTGTCTGGAGACCTGTTCTTGGGCTAACTCTCTGGGGTTTGTGGGTAGCGGCCTTGAGTCTCCTGTGGCAGTATATTCCAAGTCTTTACTAATGAGATCTAATTTGTCGTCGCCTTTCCTACGACCAACCTCGTCTTTAAGTGCTTCCGTAAACGATAGTTTAGTTATTCCATCCTTTCCCTTGAGTAATTTTAGGTTATCACCTACACGGAAAGCCTCTATAAGTTTCTTTTTGGCAGCACTCTTTAGGAATTCAATCTTAGCTGATTCTGGTTCAAAAAGTTTGGCGGCATCGGATAAAGCCGACACTGAATCGAATTCGCCCTCTTGAGCCATAACCTTGGAAAGCTTACGCCGTATGTCGGGATTAGGAATCCCATCGTATAGTTCCTTGCGCTCTCCTCGGCTCATCTTGTCGTACTCAATATCAAGAGCAAATGAGGTGGCATTGCGTAGTGAGTAGTTTTTGTAAAGATTGTATGCATTACTAATTTCCGGTGCGGTTAAAACTTTCTTACTCTTCAATACTTCATACGCGGCAAGCTGGTGTTGAGGAGATTCTCTGCGATCAGAGATGACCTCACGCAGTTGTTCTGGTGTGTAGTTTGCCTCGTCGTACTCTTTCTTAAAGTCACCTACGTCAGTTTTAAGGCGAGCCGCAACAGCACCCTTATCACCGAGTACCGCGGCAACCTCTGCCCCAAACCGCTCACCCTTGCGCGTGCCACCATATAGGACGCCTAGACGTCCAGGTAAGCCTTCTTTTTTAAGTTCGCCGGCATATTCAACACCCCGCTTTTTAATTGCTTCAGTAACCTCTTTTGATGAGAATAAGCCGCGCTTGCCACCCGTAAATACCCCACCCAAAGCGCCGGTTATCGCACTGACCGTTCCCTTTTCCGCTCCAGCTCTGGCCCCCTGTATGCTTCCGGCAATTGCGCCAGCTCCTGCTCCGGCCGCAAATCTTCCCCCAAACCACCAGCCCCCCACTTTTCCTCGTGCCCACCCTGCGACCCTGCCTGCCGATGTTCCACCAAGAAAGGAGGCCTTTGCTGCGGCCGCAGTTCCCATTGTGAGAACCATTGCCGCAACAAAATAGAAAAAAATGGTGCTAAGGGTAATGTTTGAAAACCCAGTAATCCCAGCACCGCCCGTTCGGTCGATACTTTCAAGAATTGTTTTTTGGTACGAAAGGAAATACAGTCCAAAATATAAGACTAGTAAATAAAATGGTAAAAATAGATTCCACCCCCAAAACTGTTTCCACCAGCCGGAGCTGTATTCTTTGGTGCTGGGAAGGATGCCAAGCAGCCATGCGCCGGGCGCAAAGACAAGCAGGAGCATAAGCATGGGTATTCTGGCCAAGGTGAATATTACCGGAACGACCAAGCTGAAGAGAAGCATAATAGCCAAAATGAGTGTGAAGAAAAGCTGAACCACCATGTTTTGGGTCAGGTCGCTTTGAAGTGGATTTAAGCTAAACTGATCGCTCGCATCTCCCTCACTTGCGTCAGCGGGAAGTCCAATAAGGACTTTAGGGTTCAAAACTGATCCAAGTCGGTCTTGAAAATTGCCGATACTCGCCAAGAACGTGTCGTTAATAACTTGAGTCCCATTAATAATTAATCCGCCAATTGTCAGGCTGAAATTAATGAGTAGCGCCGCGATTAAAAACTGCACAAGGAAACTGCCTCCCAAATCTAAGTCGCCAAATCCAAACGACTTCACATTAAACACAGTCCCCATTGCAACCGCGATTAGAACCACAATGAAAAGCATGTTTGCAAAGTCTCTGACAATTTTCCACATATCCTTGACTACTGGAAACTCTGCGTCAACCTTGAAATAGAGGGTTGCTTGGAGAATGTTCACCAACGCCGCAATACCACGGTTTGTTATCACAAGCACCGCGTACATACTACCAGCCATCTTACGCTGGATAACTCCCACCTGCTCGTCTTCTGCCCTGGCTTGACTTGGCAATCCTAACCCAATAAACAACACCGCAAGCAGAATTGCTGTCAAAATTAGTTTGCGATTATTGTTGAGAGTTCTCATGGCTAATATGCACTGGCCGGGGTGCATTTGAATGCGTATGCCGTTCTTAGACTTCTCGGTTCGGCATCGGATCCGGCCCAGATTGCGAAATCTTCAGAGAAAGACCCACCCGATCTTTTGACGGTTATATTTTTTGCATCGCCGTAGTTAGAATGCCAACGCGCCTGGTAACCGTTACTATTAAGCCATCCAACAACCGCGTTGATGTAAGCTGTGAGGTTTGTAATAGCTGGTTGACCACCACTTCCACTGCAGTATTGGCTACAAGAAGCATTAACAGCAGAACCTACCGCGCCGTTCATTGTTCCATCGCCTTGGGTATCGTCTAGGACTGCACCGGCGTCACAAGTACCTCCATTCCCTCCTCCGCCGCCTCCTCCGCCCCCCCCACCACCGCCCCCACCGCCAGAACTACCTGCGCAAACACCGGCACTGCCATCAATACATCGAGTGCCTTGGTACGGCGGCGGAGCTGAAACTGGAGACGATATCGTGTGTTCCGCTACCCAGGCGTCTTTTGCCTCATCGTTACACCAGTTGTCTATATCATTTGGTTCCGGCGCCTCAAGCCAATCCCAAGTATTGGGGTTGTTCGGATCACCGGGACCGATATTCCAAAGATAGCGCGCTCCGGACGAATCAGTATACATGTCTACATGATGCACGCGGAGGTCGTACGCAATACTTCCTGCTTTCATGCCACAGTTTGGACGGGTTGGTCCACCTTGGCCGGGACACGTAGATGCTCCAAATCCCGTGCATTGTCCTTCTGTCGGTTCTGGAAGTGATGATGGTAAAGCTGGTAATGGGACTGGTATTGGGAGATAACCGACTTTGTCCAGGCATTGCTGAACACAGGCTTGATAGGGGTAGGGATCGTCTTTTGCATCATCACTTTGAGGATCTCCGCATGGTCCAAAGTCAGTCTTATCGGCGTATCCGTAAGGATCAAATAAGCCCATGTACAGTTGTTTTACTTCAGGTCTTGGTTTGCGGGCACTGCAGTATTCCAACTGCTCGTTTTTTAATGTTGTGGTTGACGATGTTTCTGTCACAGTAAAATCCGGAGCTTCCGATAAATCTTCAAAGTAGCCAGAAATTGAAAATAAGAGGCCAGCTAAGACCTCGCTAACTTCATCTGCATTAGTGAGCCACTCAAGGTTTTTTTCTAAAATTATCCCGGCACCCTTGGCGACTAAGTCTGCTGGTGTTTTTACATTTTTCAAAAATACGCAACGCGATTGGCCGGCGATTTTATCACACGCATTACGAAAAGAAGTATATCCGCCCCCGGAAGTCGCCTCGGAAGTCGCGCCGGAGACTTCCAGGTTACGCTGACGGCCCAACTCTTCAAGAGAAGTAAGTAAGAGGCCGAAAGTATTTCCCTGGGATTGGTTAAGGCGAGAAAAAGCTTCCCACCCACCGTTTCCCGCAAAATCATTTTGGTATTTGGTCAGATCAAACCCTTCCGGCAGGTTGCATTTAGCCCGGAGGGTAAAAGGATCTAAATCCCCGATTCTTATATTCTGACCCTTAAGCGCGATGTCCTTAAATGTGTCTACAACGCGGAAAGCTTTATTGACATCATCTTTTAGATAACCACACAGGCTTGTGTGAGCAAGAATTGTGCGAAATACATCCTCACCTCGATACTGGGCATTAGTTTGGAAATTGCGCCAACTTTGCACAAATGCCGGCCCACCATCCGGCCCACCGCCCTTAATTTTGTTGGTTATCTGGGTTATTACGACATTGTAGAGGGTTCTGGCTAGTATTCTAACTAGTGTGTCAAGCGCCAGTTCTTTTCCAACCAGTACGTAGCCTGCCCCACCGTCGGCCGCCCTAATATAAGAAGGTGTAACAGCACCACTTAGGAGGATAGACAAAATAATGCCCGCACCCGTAATTGTCTTAAAAAATCTTTTTGACATTAGTTACCCAATAAGCCAAGAACGTTAAAAAATGTATCACTTGGATTTAAAGCTCTTTTAGCAATTCCATCGCGCAAGTCTTTAATTATAAGTCTTATTTCGTCCCCCAATACCACTCGAAGCTCATTTAACGCCACCATGGCCCGAATGGGGTCACGATCATAATTTCCAACTGCCCCATAGTCGTTTTTAAAGCGAGTTATCAAACCAATGAGTGTTGCGTGAAAGTTTTTCCAGTTGATAGGAACCTCAATGTTTAATAATTCGTCTCTGGTTAAGGAGAATTGATTGCTAAGAGTTAGAAATGATGATTTTTGTTGTTGTAATTCGGAAGAGGCTTGAACGTCTAGAACCTGTGAAAATAAATTTTGCTTTATAATTTGTGCGATTTTGTTTAAGTAGATCTCCTCGGATGCCTTAGTTGTTGCCACAGTACGGACTACAGGCGGTTTGGCCGCTGCCTTAGGGTCGTAAAATTCAGAGATGGCGGCTACTGAAAGATCGCCGAGGGCTTTATCAAAGGTCGCGTCTGTTGCTTTTGTGCCAAGGTCTCCCGAATACAGTCCACCAATAAGCAGGTCAGTTACTTTTTCAGTAAGATTCGCCTGGGTGAGTAAGTCGTCCGGGCCGGGCTTAAGCGGGTCGTGCCCTGATACAACCTCCTCCCCATCCAAAAACCCGTCGCCGTCACTATCTGAATTTTGGAAGTCCGTATTCCAGTAAGACTCCTCAATATCGCTAAGCCCGTCTTTATCCGAATCAGTTTCCATTGCCGAAAGTTTATCGGAAACTCCTGGCGCCAATGAACCGGTGCCAGAAAAATTTGTGCGCAAAAAACTCATCCCCACCGCGAGGACGCCGATGGCCACAATGGCCAAGGAGCCGATAATAAATTTAATCTTAGGAGGCATTGTGTCGGCGAAAAGAGATGCCAACCAAAGCAAAAGAAGCCAAAAGAACTGGCCAATCTCCAATATAAGTATACCACGCCGGTTGTCTCCGAGGCACCACCGAGCCTGTTAATATCCCGTACCCGTTTTCCTTAGAAATTACCGATGTTTCTCCGGTGGGGGTAATAATGTAAGAGTGGCTGGAATTTGACGCCCAAGCAAGCCAACTTCGGTTTTCAATCGCCCTCATTTTATTTGCGGCTAGAATTTGGTAGCTAAGCCATCCGCTGCCCCTAAATAGTGCGAGGCTGTTTACTCCTAAGATGACCGAGGCGTTTTTATCTCGCACAGCATCTGTAGAAAAAACATCGGAGCAGGCCACCAAAGACGCACTTATCGGTTTACTTGCGGTTAATGTATCTGACCCAGCGACGATGGAAGAAGGGCGTTTAAAATCTAAGCCTAATAAATTACCGACGGATATCAAACCCCGCGCTATAAACGGAACATACTCTCCTCCAGGGGCGATTACGTGTTTATCCTTTGAGGCAATAAGCCCATCCCGAGAACTTATCATGGCTATGCGAGACACTAGACCCGTAGAAGTTTCGGTTTTTACATTATCTACAATAAGAATTTCGGTTGGTCCTAGTTTGCGAAAATATTCTTGTATTGCAGTTGGTGTGAGGATGCTGTTTAAGAACGTAGAAAGTGCGGACCCTTCTGGGAGGATGATGATTCCCCCGGATTTTTCAAATTTTGTGGCGGCCTCTTTGATGAGTTTAAGTTTCTGTTGGGCGTCTTTAAATGCTTCATCACCGCTATAATTAGGCTGGGTTTGTTTTTCTGTTTGAATTAAGGCAACCGGAATATTATTTGTGCCGTCATTTGGTTGCGACCCTATAATTATTGCCCCGCCGCAGACGGCGGCAATGGTTACCAGGGTCGCAAGATTTATTTGTCGCTTAGCCGGATATTTATAGGAAAATATTCCAGCCACGATCAATACCACCAGAACAAAATCAATGCCGTACATCCCCCACCAGGATGCGCTTTGTGCGAATGGTGAGAACGCTGTCAGCCAGTATGCCGGGTTTCCGAAAGTCCAATTTGGTCCCAATGAACTTCCGCTTCCGGCCCAAACAATTCCAAAAACCCAAGCCCTTAAGTATTCAGTTAAAACAAAAAGCCCGCCCGCAAAAAACGGAGTGGCGCTGTGACTTCCCCACCGCTCTATGATTTTAAATAAGGCCCAGGAAAATAACCCCCACATTGCCGCGGCGGGCAGAACGCTTCCCACATAAGCAACGGCTACTATAACGAAAGACCAAAATTGATTAGTAATTCCGATTGTGGTGAGCGGGTGCAGGGACCACATCCACCAGAATATCGTCCCAAAATATAGAATACCTATGGAAAAACCAGCCCAGAACCATTGAGGCTTTAAGTACGGAACATTTTTAATGCTGGCGAGAGCTCTTTTGAAATATTGATCCATGATTCCAGGGAAACTTCTTCAGGACGAATTTTAGGATTAAGCCCCAATGACTCAAGAAGATTGGAAATTTCTTTCTTTTCGTGTCCGGTCGCGCCCGAGAGTGTATTTGAAAGCATTTTACGCTTTCCATGGAACGCGGCGGATGCTAAACGAAGTATATCCTCCCGTTCAGTATCCCTTATTTTGTCGGTTTTGGGAACGATGGATATCACTGCCGAATCAACATCCGGCATTGGAGAAAAATTTCCGCGGCTTACACGCGACACAATGCGCGTTTCTGCGTAAGCCCGCACAGATAGACCCAAGAGGTTCATATCCGGCGGTTTGGCGACAATACGCTTTGCGACCTCTTCTTGAACCATTAAAATCGCGCACTTAGGTTTGGGCCAGGCGGTCAGAATCAGCCGGATTAAATGCGAGGTTAGGTAGTAAGGAATGTTTGCAACAACGGAGTATTTACCGGGCTCTAAACCAAAGTCTTCGGGCTTAATTTTTAAAATATCTCCTTCCACGATTTCAACATTGGAGCCGGAAAACTTTTGCTGAAGTCCTAAAATTAGTCTCTGGTCTTTTTCCACCGCTACAACTCTTCCGGCGGCTATAGACAATCTTTCAGTAAGAAATCCTGTGCCCGGTCCGATCTCAAGCACAGTTTCTGACTTTGACAGTTCTGCCGCCGCAACAATTGAATCCAAGATTCGCGGGTTCTTTAAAAAATTCTGGCCCAGAGATTTTTTGGCGCGGATATTAATCATGTGTAGGTTAAAATTGTTTCTGTTTCGTCGCGCGGAACAAGCTCAAGGATTTCTGCTGGTATTTCACCTAAAAATCTAGATGGTAGGTTTGTTTGGGAAGATCCGAAAATGCTCCGCCATCGCGCAAAAGTTAAAACTAGCCGTTCTTTGGCGCGCGTAACCGCAACATAGCAAAGACGGCGTTCTTCCTCCAGTTCGTCGGGGTCAAACAGTGCTCGGCTATGCGGGAAAATCCCCTCTTCCATGCCGGCCACGAACACAACCGGAAACTCTAAACCTTTAGATGAGTGGATTGTCATCAGAGTTACCCCGCCGTTCTCCGTGGTTCTATCGGCGTCTTGGATTAAAGCGACATCCTCAAGAAAAGCTCCAAGACCTTCGGTTCCGCGATCATCGTATGACTTTGCGACTGCGAGCAGTTCCGCAATGTTCTCCGTGCGCGCCTCGCCGTCGTCTTTACCCTCAAGTTTTTGGTTCTTGAGGTATGCTTCATAGTCAGTTTTTGAAACGATGTTTCTGATGATCCTGCTTACGGGTTCTGTTTCGGATTCAGAGCGCAGGTTAACAAGAAGTTCTTTTAATCCGACCAATGCTTTTCCTGCCCGGGAGGCGGACCCTTTTGTCTCTGCCACGATATCCAAAGCGGCCAACCTGTCCGGCGCTTCAGTAGCGTTTACTTCTTTAAGTGTTGTGAGGCCGATTCCACGCGGCGGAACATTTGCGATTCTTCCAAAGCTTACCCCGTCGCTTGGATTATGGATGGTTCTTAAGAACGCGAGGATGTCTTTAATTTCGCGCCGTTCATAAAACCGGACGCCGCCGATAATTCGGTACGGCATATTTGATTTAATAAGCGCTTCCTCAAGCGCGCGGGACTGTGCGTGGGTGCGGTATAAAATCGTACAATCCTCGGGTGTATGTCCTTGGTTGGCAAGATTTTGAATTGTTTCGGTAATAAACATCGCTTCATCGCGCTCATTGATCGCTTCGGCGAGCATTATTTTTTGCCCGCGATCTTTTTCGGTCCAGAGCGCCTTGGCGATTTGGTTTTTGTTGTTGCCGATAATCCCCTGCGCCGCGTCCAGGATGTTCTGGGTTGAGCGGTAGTTCTGCTCTAGCAAGATTACTTTCGCTTCCGGGTAATCTTTTTGGAAGTTGAGAATATTACGGATGTCCGCATCGCGGAAACGATAAATAGACTGCGCGTCGTCTCCGATGCAAAAAAGATTCCGCGACTGCGAAGCGAGCAATTTGATGAGTATGTATTGGTCATGACTCGTGTCCTGATACTCGTCTACCAAAACATGTTTCCAGCGGTTCTGATATCGCTCAAGCACATCCGGGTGTTCGCGAAAGAGTTTAACCGTCAACATGATCAGGTCATCAAAATCCAAAGCGTTCATCCGCTTTAGTTCGGACTGGTATTTAATGTACGCGCGACCAACGATCTGTTCAGTAAAACCGGATGGCCGATAATCATGAGGTTCAATCAATTCAGTCTTTATGGACGAAATTTTATTGAGAAGCGTTTGTGGGCTAAATTTTTTGGAGTCAATTTCCAAATCGGCGAGCACTTGTCTCATGAGTGAGCGTTGGTCGTCCGTGTCGGCAATGGTAAATCGGTCGCTATAGCCTAGTAAACTAATCTCCCGCCGGAGGATCCTCACGCATAGAGAATGAAAAGTCCCCAGCGTTGGAAATCCGCCTGCTCGGAACCCTTCCCCCAGAAGTGTGCTGACCCGTTCTTTTATTTCAGCCGCGGCCTTATTGGTAAACGTAACTGCAAGAATATTGTCGCCCGGAATATCTGAAGCGATTAAGTTGGCGATGCGATGAGTTAGGCACTTTGTTTTTCCGGACCCTGGTCCGGAGATAACCAAAACAGGCCCCTGAAGGGCCATGACCGCTTCCTTTTGTTTCTCGTTGAGTCCCTTGAAAATATTTTCCACTATTTGATCAATCCAATTACAAATGCTACAGGGATTGCCGCTAGAATGGGCAGGAATATTGCTGTCACGTAATGCAGTAATCTTGGTTGAATAATTGGGCGGTTTCCAGGAGTTGAGTATGCTGGAAGATAAACCATAAGTCCATATACTAAAACCCAAAACCCGGTCCCCCAAAAGGCGGTGACAGATAAAAAAGCCTCGCTTATTACCCCACTTAGACCGAATAGCAACATGACTTCCAAGGGTTTAAAATCATAACGCTTTAATAACCAAGCCCACACCATAAACATCGGAACAAACACAACGACACTATGTGATGTAACCAGTTCGAGATAGTTATTGGTTGCGGTCAGATAAATTCCCTCGGGAGCTCCAAGAATTGGTGCCAAACTGTTTAAAAATAAAGCGATGGATTCTTCTAAGAGCGCCAGAATTGTTCCAAAAATTATAAATTTTTTCTGCCAACCCAGCTTGATGTTTAGTACATATCTTCGTATCGAATCCTTACTTGCAATCATTACTTTTCCACACACTACAACCCATAAAAATAACAAACCCCACAACATAAAAGCCGCAGCTTTTTCTTCTGGATTATCTAGCACCAAGAGTAATGAAAGCAGTATCATCACTGCCCACAATCCTGAAATTTTCAACAAGATTCTTGTCAAATCAATTTCGAAAAATATATTTGGTGGACCCGAGGGAATTCGAATCCCTGACCTCTGCAATGCGAATGCAGCGCTCTACCAGCTGAGCTACGGGCCCATTTTTTAAAAATCGAACTCAACTGGGCAATTTTTTCTTAAGCACACTGTCGGGCTGCCGGGAATCCTTGCCCGCCGTAGCCTTCGGCGTAGGCGGGGAACCCAACCGGGTCGCTCTTGTTCTGGTTCAGTATTGTGTCGGGCCGCCGAGAATCGAACTCGGTCTTCACGAACCCGAATCGTGCGTACTACCGGCATACTCCGGCCCGACACAATACTGAACACTAGTTTTAAAAGGAAGCGACCCGCGAGAGACGAAGCAGTTCGTCTCTCGCCTTCACGAACCCGAATCGTGCGTACTACCGGCATACTCCGGCCCGACACAATACT